>Ga0326597_10000504_pt1 | contig 69551 bp, 96 predicted proteins | sample RVTome_12_FD_203789 | JGI IMG/M metagenome (GOLD analysis project Ga0326597, IMG submission 203789) | Soil microbial communities from uranium-contaminated site in the Upper Colorado River Basin, Wyoming, United States - RVT100D185 | ecosystem: Environmental > Terrestrial > Soil > Contaminated >...
TTAGCTAACACTTCTCGTTCGGAAAAGCAAGACTCCGACATGAAGGGAACAGTACCTGAGGACGGTACGCGAGGGGAGGGTAAGTAATGGCATTACTGCTTGCGGATAGTATGGAACATCATAGTAATCAGAATACTAATAGATATAAGTGGACGAATATGCACGTCATCTATCCTGGTCTATATCTACGACAGAGTACACACAAGAAAGCTGGTACATATGGTTTTAGTATCTATAACGCTAATGCTAGTGGTTACACATACTATAATAAAGGATCGAGCTTTAATGGGGATGTAGCTTTTTTACAGTTTCATGTGAAATGGACAGATTTTCAGACAGAGCAATGTCTGTTTTCATTACTTAATACATCTAACGCTTATCAATCATCGCTGTGGGTCAATTATGCTGGTCAACTAGAAATTAGACGTGGCTTGACTACAGCAGTTATTGATACTTCATCATTTAAAATTAGAGAAAATGCTTGGTATTACCTTGAAGTAGAATGGACAGTTTCTAATTCCTTAGGTAGTAATGATATTATTATAAAAGTCAACGGTGTTGAGGTCCTTAATCCATCTTCAGGGGACAGTGCCGATACAGCTAATACTACTATACAATATATCAGAGTACATAGTACAAAGCCTAATGAATGTTATGTTGATAATTATATTATTATGGACAATACCGGCTCAACGATGAATGCTTTACAAGACGAGGTTTTTATTGAAGCATTATTCCCTGACGGCAACGGAAATTATAGTGAGTGGGTGGGTCAGGATGGTAACAGCACTGACAATTATCTATTAGTGGATGAAGACACACCTGATAGTGCAACCACGTATGTTGAGTCTACAACCAATGATGAGAGAGATAGTTATACGTTTGGTGATATGGCAGCAACTCCATCAGTAATCAAAGCCGTAGTGGCTAATGCGTGGGTTACTAATCAGTCCACAACGAAACGAACTATTGATCAGTTTGTAAGGATAAGTGCTACAGACTATGATAGCGGCCAGACTCACCAAATCCAATCAACAACTTGGGTACATAGCCCAAGATCAATATGGGAAGTGTCACCAGCGACCAGTTCAGCATGGACAAAAAGCGAGATTGATGGAGCAGAGTTTGGGATAAAGGTGGTAGCATGAGCTTACTTTATGCAACTGGTTTTGATTATTTTTCGTCTGTAGATGACTTATATAATGCTGGATGGAAGGCTAGTGGTGGTGTTCCACTTCTAGATGAAAGTGTAGTAAGTGGTGCACATAGTAGACAATCACTTGAGCTTCCAGCTACAACCTCACACATTAAAACACCGAACTTCAACAAAAAAAATGAAGCCATTTATTTAGGATTTTGGGTATATATTGAAGCATTGCCATCATCAAGTGCCGAGTTATTAACTTTTAGTGGTCTATCTCAAGCCCGAATTTCTATTGACACAGACGGGGCTATTTATTTCACTAATATTTCTGGTACACTATTAGGTTCAAAAAGTGATAATGGTACAATTACAATAAATACATGGTATTATGTTGAAGTAAAATATACAGCAAAAGCTTCCATTAGTGCTGATGACTGCATTATACGTGTGGATGAAACTGAAGTAGTTAACTTAGCAGCTGGTACAGATACAGATTTTGACACTGCATCCCCTGGTCTGGTATATTCCGTAACCCTAAAGAGTATTCAGGGTACTATCTATTATGATGATTTAGTAATTTATGATGGAAATGGTAGTCAATTCAATGATTTTATGGGTAAGCTATATGTAGCTACCTTAAGACCAAGCGGCAATGGAAATAGTAGCCAATGGGTCGGCAGTGATGCAGATAGTACTGATAACTATTTGCATGTTGATGAGACAGAGCGAGATGACGATACTTCGTATATTGAAGCTGATGCCGTTGGTGATAAAGACTTGTACGCTTATGACAACTTACCAGCGGCCGCTGACACAATTAAAGCGGTAGCATATAACATTATTGGTAAAAAAAGTGGGGATAATTATCGTACAGTGCAACCAGTGGCCAGGATAGCTACTACAGACTACAATCTTGATGATGTAATACCATTGGATACTGATTACTTAGATAGTCAACTAATTCAACACTTATCACCAGCGTCCGGTACAGCATGGACAGTTTCCGAAGTTAATGGGGCAGAATTTGGATTACGGGTAGCATCTTGAAATGGCAGATGAAGCGAGACTATCACAACAAGTGGTTGAAGTTCTGTACACTATCAGTACAGAACCTACTGCTCGCGTAACTGCTGAATATGTTGAAGTAATCTATGCCGAGGCTCCTCCACTTACTGTAGGTCTATCAGCCCACATAATTTCGTCGTCAGCTATGACGGCGGCCTTAAGAGGAGTAACGCTCAATCTAGCGGCCTCGGTTACTGCCTCAGGTACTATGACGGCTCGCTTAGTCGGGCCTCGCCTGGCCGGTAGTTTGCTGCAACTGACCCAATCGGTCACTACTCAAAATATAATAAATTTATCACCCAGCAATACTCTAACATTAACACAGTCTGCTGTCAACGGAAGGATTCAAACATTATCTGCGTCTAACACGCTCAATCTGATACAATCAGTTAGTGGTGGAAAACGTAAAAATGCGGTAGCTAGTAGCTCATTAGTATTAACACAATCAGTTAGTGTAACCAGACCAGCGACCAGTGTACTAAATCTAACCCATAGTGTGATAGTAGCCTATGGTGGTATAACAGAGTCACCATCAAATACTCTTAATTTAACACAAACAGTAACTCCACTATTAGTAACAAATTTAAGCGTAACTTCGACGCTCTTTTTGACGCAGTCAGCTACGTTCAATATGGTAGGCGACCAGATCGCCAGTAGCCAACTAAATTTGAAACAGTTAGTAGTTGGTACATTAGTTGGGGAATACGTTACTTTGCAGTCACCGTATGAGGGGCCGGAACATATAATAGAGCTACCTAAGCCGTTAGTGGGCGACACTCAGAATCTAGTGTCCGATTTACTTTTGAAAAAGAGTATGAACAACATTAGTCGGACATATATTAAAAGAAATGATAATCAGCGTTTGACTTATACTTTCAGTATGACGCGGGACAAAGGCTTAGAACTGGAGAGCTTTTTCATTTACCACAATTCAGATACTATAAAATTGACAAACTGGAAGGGCGAAATCTGGCGAGTCTATCTTATTACTAATCCTATAGATTTCAATCAACCAAGGCGAGGAGCTAATTGTGGGCCGACGGTTGAGGTTGATCTAGAATTTGAAGGACTAAAATTAAGTGGCTAGAAAAAACTTAACAGCGACGCTATACCCTTCTGGTATGGCCCGAAGACTAATGAAACATCAAGGCGATGTGTCCAGTGGGTCAAAACCAAGGTTACTGGCATCTAGAACAATTTTAGGTTATATAGTTCACTTTTACACTAATGGTGAACATAGAGTCTTAAAAACTGACCTCACCGACGAGGAACAATTTAATTCAGAAATATTGCGTTTCGCTCATGCAAGCATATTGGTTAATGAGCCAGTTGGGGACAAACGACGTATCTGGGTTGACGCTACTATAAATCCTGTCAATGTTTGGTTATACGGGATGCCAGCTAGACGGTTTGTTAAAGCGGCAAAAGCAGGTATTCAAAGTGGACAATTGAGCACAGAGTTTTTTGTAGAGCAGCATCCCGACATCTCTAAAGAGAGGATTTGTAATGAGCGAAATGTCAGATTATCTGGAAGGCCAATTGATTGCTCACCTGTTTCGTACTGCTACATTTACGAAACCGACAACTATAGCAATCGCATTACTTACCACGAACGCAGTTGACGCTGATACTGGTCAATTTACTACTGGTACTGGTGTTGAAGTTACTAACGCTAACGCATATGCTAGGCAAACCCTTAATGCAGGTGATGCTAATTGGACAGCCCCTGCTGGTGGCGATGGCCAAACAGACAATGCGTCAGCAGTAACATTCCCTCAAGCAACAGGCTCGTGGGGTACTATAGTAGCTACAGCTATTGTAGATAATGGTACATACGATACTGGTGATCTCTGGTTTTATAGTACCGTAGATGCATCCAAAACTATTGACAACGGAGATACAGCTGAATTCGCTATAGGAGCTATTACTGTTACTCTTGCTTAAGGTAAATCTTATGGATTATATGATTGAATTTACTAAAATTACTGGTGGCCGTATTGCTATCGACAAATTTTCTATTTATACTATAGAGGAACTAAGTGAACAATGTTCTGAAATTACATATAGAGGTGAGGAAGAGCTACGTGTAATGAAGGTCATGGGATCATTTACTGAGAATATGGAAAAATTTACTGATAAAATTAATAAGGACCCTGACTTTTGAAATGGTTAGCTAGCTATCCTAAATCTGGTAATACATGGGTACGTATGTTTTTGAATGCATATGTAACTGGTGAAGCCCTAGATATTAATGCAAAACGACAGCAGTTTGTTATTAGCGATTTTCAGACAGGCATTCATCCACCATATGCTGATTTAGATGACCAGATACGTTATTATCCTGTCTCAATAACAAAATTGCGTGGTTATTGTGTAAAAACGCATAATGCTAATGTGTTAGGTATTATCCCGATAAAAGAAACTGCTAATAGCATATACTTAGTTCGTGATCCAAGGGACGTAGCTATCTCTTTAGCTAATCACTATGGTACAACTGTAGATGATGCAATAAAATTTATGAATGAACCGAACGCTATTGCTACTGAGAAGAATACAGGTTTCAGTCATATTTTAAGAACATGGTCGGAACACGTTGAATCCTGGGGTTGTCCTCAAATTACATATTTTAGATATGAAGACTTATTGAAACATACTGCTGATGCTTTCAAAATGATATTAGAAATATTAGAAGTGCCACTAACTAACAATTTTGATTTTGCACTAAAACAATCTAATTTTAATAATCTACAAGACTTAGAAAAAAAGAACGGTTTCATTGAGAAAGCATCAGAAAAGCGAGTGTTTTTCCGAGAAGGCAAAGCGGGACAGTGGAAAGAAACCTTAACGTTGAAGCAAGTAAAAACCATTGAAGAAAACCATTGCAAGATTATGACGAAGATAGGTTACTTGAATGGCTAATGAAGCTAGGTTGTCACAACAAGTGGTTGAAGTTCTGTACACTATTAGTACAGAACCTACTGCTCGCGTGACGGCTGAGTATATTGAAGTAATTTATGCAGCTTCGGCTGGACAAACTGAAAACTTAGTTGCAGCTATAACGTCCAGTGGCCTAGTAACAGCTGACTTAAGCCTCACTCGTGGGTTAACGGCAGCTATAACTACCAGTGGTCTAGTAACAGCTAACTTATCAGTTACAACTACTGAGTATTTAGTTGCAGCTATAACAACAACTAGCCTAGTAACAGCTGATCTGTCTGTAGAGAAACAATTAGCGGTAGCATTTGTCGCTAGTGGTAGCTTAACAGCTAGTCTTGGCGGCACACAAAGCTTCGCAGTTGCTTTTGTAGTTAGTGGAAGCTTAGCTGCTAGCCTTGGAGGCACGCAAAGCTTAACAGCAGATATAACTAGTACGGCACTAGTAACAGCTGATCTGTCGGTAGAGAAACAGATATCGGTAGCGTTTGTTTCTAGCGGCAGTCTAGCAGCTAACCTTGGAGGTACTAAAGACTTAACTGTTGATTTTAGCTCTACAGCACTAGTAACAGCTGACCTATTAGTAAATAGACAATTAGCAGTTGCTTTTGTCGCTAGTGGCAGCCTATTATCTAACCTAGGAGGTATACAAAGCTTAGCTGTTGGTTTTAGTGCTACTGCACTAGAAACAGCTAGCCTAGTAATAACCAGACATTTAACAGTAGCGTTTGATTCTAGCGGCAGTCTAGCAGCTAACCTTGGAGGTACTAAAGACTTAGCTGTCGATTTTAGTACTACAGCACTAGTAACAGCTGACCTGTCTGTAGAAAAACAATTAACAGCAGCGTTTGTTTCTAGCGGCAGCCTAGCAGCTAATCTGGGTAGTACTAAAGACTTAGCTGTTGATTTTAGTGCTACAGCACTAGTAACAGCTGACCTATTAATAACCAGACATTTAACAGTAGCGTTTGATTCTAGTGGCATTTTAACAGCTAACCTCAGTGGTACGCAGGGCTTAGCGGCAGACATAGCTAGTACAGTACTAGTAACAGCTGACCTATCGGTAGAAAAACAGCTATCGGTAGCGTTTGTTTCTGGTATTAGCTTAGCAGCTAACCTTGGTGGTACACAAAGCTTAACTGTTGATTTTAGTTCTACGGTACTAGTAACAGCTGACCTGTCCGTAGAAAAACAGCTATCGGTAGCGTTTGTTTCTGGCGGAAGCCTAGCAGCTAACTTAGGAGGTACACAAAGCTTAGCTGTTGGTTTTAGTGCTACAGCACTAGTCACAGCAAACCTTGAAGCCGAGGCACCATTAGCCGTCAGCATTGGTGCGACTGGTGTTTTAACGGCATCACTAACTACAAGCAAACAATTATCAGCAGCAATTAATTCGTCAGGTAACTTAGAGGCTACACTAGCAGGAATCAAAAGCTTAACTGCCTCAATAGTAGCCAGTGGCCAGTTGACAGCTAATTTGACTAGCTCCTGGTCACTGGCGGTTGGTATAGTTGCTAATGGTTCACTAGATGCAGCGTTCAGTACTGATAGGCTATTGTCAGTAGCTTTCACGTCAGCTGCTACACTTGAAGCTGAACTCACAAGATACAAACATTTAGTCGTAGATTTCGGGATCGGTGGTAATCTAGAAGCTGCTCTAGGGCACATAGAACGAACTACCGTTAATTTTTCTGGTGGGGGCTTATTAGATGCTGCATTATCTCGAACTATGTTACTTGCAGTAGATTTTGAAGGCCAAGGTGAATTGACTGCTTTACCTACTGATGCTGTACCTTCGGCTTGGAAAGTAATTTACGCCAAGGACATGAATAGGCTTCTAACTGGTGAGTCAAACAAATGAGTTTTGAAAAAGGAAAATCAGTTAATGGCTTTACTTTTGCCTTAATTAGTAAGGCTACAGGTAACGCTATAATGAGTGGCACTGTTAATGGTTATGTTACTGTAGATGGTGGGGAACAACAGTCTCTAGCAAATACACCAGACCATGAAGGGAACGGACAATGGTCAGTAGCCTTGACTGCAGCCGAGATGAACGGGGATATTGTGGGTCTATTGTTCACCCACATCGACGCCGTCCCAGTGCAGTTCACTATTGCAACCGTCTCAGATCCCGATTACAGTTACATAACAGGTGTTACCTCTCTAGTAGGAAGTATTTCTTACTATGGTTCCGTAGCAGGAGCCAATATTTATTTTAACACACAACGCCTTAACACTCAACCTTGGGATGACGCTTTAGCAAACGACAGACAAAAAGCCTTAATAATGGCGACCCGTGCTATTGATAGGCTTAATTTTGCAGGTGAAAAGTCTGATAGTGATCAGACTTTGCAGTTTCCACGGGGTGACGATACTGTTGTACCACTAGACATCGAGTTAGCCGCCTACGAGTGTGTTTTACTATATCTCGATGATATTGACATGCAACAGGAAGCTGAATCAATAGGTATCACTAGCAATAAATATTTAAAGACTGGATCAACCTACGATCCATCCTTTGTTGCTGATAACATTAAAGCAGGTATACCAAGTGCGGAAGCTTGGCAATTTTTACTTCCATATCTGCGTGATGCTAGAGCAATCGAAATTAGTAGGGCATCTTAGGAGAAAGAAATGTTGCGTCGATGGTTCTTAGTCTATGATGATTCTGGTGATGATGGTGGTAATGGAGAAGGCGGCAACAACACACCAGTGATTCCGAAGTCGCTAACTGATTACTTGAAAACTAACCCAGCGGCCCAGGAAGAGTTAAATAATATGATGGCGACGAATCGTAAGAAACTTACGACTCAGAACCAAACACTTATACAGCAACTCGAAGAACTCAAAGATCAAACAAATATTACTACACAACAAAAAACAGAACTTGAAGAACGCATCGAGCAACTATCAAATCAATACCTCACAAAAGAGGAATTGACTAAAAAAGAACAGCAAAAGTTGTCGCAAAAATTCCAGAAAGATTTGGAAAAGGCTACTACTGAATCTGAATCATGGAGGGATAGATACACTCAATCAAGGATCCAACGGGAGTTACTTGATTCTGCGGTCACAGCCAAAGCAATCAATCCTGACATCTTGGTTGATATGTTGAGTGGAAAAACCTACCTAGGCCAAAAGCTTGGGGATAATGGACAACCTACGGGTGAATTCGAAGTAAAAATTAAGTTCCAAGACTCTGATGAGAGCGGGAACCCAATTACCGTCGAGCTTAGCCCTGAGGCAACAGTGAAAAGGATGCAAGAATTACCTAACAAGTACGGTAATTTGTTCCAAACTACTGCAACTGGTGGCATGGGTGCTAGCAGTGGCATGGGCGGTAGCCGGTCACAACCGGCTCTTCAAAGTATATTGAAAGACCCTGTCGCTTACGCTAAGTGGCGTAAGGAAAATCCAGATTTGGACATCAGTAAGTTAGTGAGATAATAATGCATACGTTTCGACCGTTTCAATTGGCTTACGCCAATGATCTTGATGCCTACATTCCTGAATTGTGGGCCAATGAGTCGGTAGCTATCTTGGTGGAGAATATGGTTATTGCTAACCTTATCCACCGGGATTTTTCGCCGCTGATTGCTAATTTTGGTGATATTGTCCACACTCGTAAGCCGGCAGAGTTCACTGCTGTCAGAAAAACGAATGCCGACAATGTTACGATCCAGGACGCAAGTGCAACTGATATTCAGGTGCCCTTGGATCAGCATTTCCATACCAGCTTTAAAATTAAGGATGGTGAGGAAAGTAAGAGTTTCAAGCAGTTGTCCGATGAGTACCTTCGACCAGCGGTTTTGTCCTTGGCTACGGCTATTGACAAGGTGCTGCTTGGGGAAAGTCATTCATTTCTGGCTAATGGTGAAGGTATTGCCAGCGGTCTGACTAGCTCCAACATTAAGGCTGCTATTATTGATACGCGAAAGCGTATGAATATTAATAAGGCGTATGAGGGTGCTAGGAATCTTATCCTGACTCCTAATACTGAAGCAGAAGCCTTGAAGCTTGATCTGTTCATTAGTGCGGACAAGATCGGTGACGAGGGTACGGCTATGCGAGAAGCGTCTCTAGGCCGTAAGCTCGGATTTGATATGTTCATGTGCCAGAATTCACCGAGCACTATTGGTATCCCAGTTACCAGTACTTCTGTTCTGGTTGACTTGGCTGCTGGTTATGCTAAGGGTTCAACAACCATTCACGTTGATGGTGCTGGGTCGGCATTGAAGGTTGGAATGTGGTTCAGTGTTGGTGGTGCTCTACACGAGATTACATCACTCGGTACTCTTGCAACCCAAGATATTGATGTCACATTCACGCCTCCTCTGCGTGCTGCTGTAGCTGATGATGATGTGGTTACGGTCGGTGATGTCGGTCTGGTCAATCTGACTGCTGGTTACGCAGCTGGTTATAGCAAAGAAATCGTTGTAGACGGTATTACTGGTGAAATCCCAGTAGGTACTTTGGTTAAGTTCGCTACTCCTGGTACTCCAGAGGTTATAAAGAGTGGTGTGTACTCAGTTATTGCTGCTACATTGACGGGTAGTGATACTACTGGTATTACGTTGAACAAGCCGCTCGCAGTAGCTCTCGCCAACAATGATGAAATTAACTTCAGTCCTCCGGCTGAGCACAATTTTGCTTTCCACAAGAATGCTCTGGCACTCGTGAGTCGTCCTCTTGCTCCTGCTCCCAGGGGCCTTGCGATCAGCTCTACAGCTAGCATGGGTGGTGTCGGTATTCGCGTCACAATAACCTATGACGGTGTTGGACAAGGTGTCTTGGTCACTGTAGACTTGCTCTGTGGTCTGAAGATGCTCGATGTTAATCTTGGTGCAGTTATGCTTGGCTAATGTAATCCTGGTGGCCCAGCTCATATGAGCTGGGCCACTATGGAGCTTAAAATGCAGAATAAATTAAGATTTATTAGACGAGTACTATATCGACTGAAAAGGTCGTATGGTATTTCTGTCTACTTATATAAGATAGACAGTGTTACAGATTATGATACTGGTAATATTACTGAAACATACACCAATGTTAAAATTAATAAAGCATTAGCGGAGCCAACTAGAGAAGTGAGAAGCTTTGTCTATGACTTAGCTTACATCTCTGCAAATAAAGATTTTACTATGGGAGGTTTCTTTGATACTTCCGATAGGATCGTAGTCTTGGATAGTAAAGATATCCCATCTACATGGGGTGAGATTGATAATAACCAGTTTCTTATGATACAAAATCAACGTTTTGATATTAAAGAAGTTCAAGAGTACGAAAATAATTCTGCCATAGTATTAGTTTGTCGTATGACTAAGGGTGCGTATCTAACGCATCTAATCAATGTGATTTCAGTAATGTCGTTGGATCAGGCTATCTCATATGTTAAATCCTAACATAGTACGATGGACCTATGCTTCAGCTGCGAGGCACTTTCGTAATATTGCTTCAAAGTATGGCATCCAGTACTATGTTGAAGGTGATAATCGTAATACTGACAATTTATCTGAATTTATTGAATTTAGAATGGATGGTCCATTTACTCTTGTCCCAGCGAAGGACGAGCAATGGCACCATTTTGATATAAATGTTTTAGGGTCCATTGTTATGGGCTACAAAAACTTGTATAGACCACAAGAAATTAATGGCTATATTTACGGAGGTTTCACACTATACATTCCAGTCTATAAAATAGGTGACGAATCCCAGGACGACGGATCAATAATCGGTTGTCTTAAGTTGCGTCGAGAACTTGATCAATATATTGAAGTCAATCAGTATGGAATTGTAGATAAAGATACACGCATAGTACAAAATAGTGTTGAAGGACATTATAGATTAGCTATTGAATTAAGATTTTTATCATCAGGCTTTGAATCCTCAGCAACAATGGTAGCTGATCTAGGTGTTCCCTTACGCGGTTTTACAGCTGATATCCAGTCAACGGCTGTTGTTACAGCTTCGCTGGATGTTACATAAAGGATAATCTGATGGCTCAAGTAGATATTAAAGAATGTACCATTAAGATTTGGGATGGTACTGCTTCGACAGCAACTCTGGACAGCACGAATGCTGATGCTGACCTTATTTTTACAACTAAGAGTACCCATCACGGGTCAAAGGTTGTAACTGTAGCTTTGGTGGATCCAGCTGCTACTAGTCAAACATTGGCTATTAGTGTTACTAATGAAGCTATTTCCGTTAGCTTGGCTACTGACGGTGGTGGTGCAATTACTTCAACAGCTGCCCTAATTAAGACAGCTATTGAGGCCGATAGTGATGCCAATGCACTGGTAACAGTGGCTCTTGAAACATCTGGAGCTGGTATAGTTGAGGCTATCGCAGCAACTACACTTACTGGTCAAAAGAGTTTGACAGTCACCATTGGTGATGGTAATGTAACCTACTCGGAAAAGAGACCAGTAGAGTTCCGCCTTGACAGAGGCATTATCGATACTGTACGCCTGGCTGATGAAGAGCCAATGGACGTTAGTCTCGACTTTACTTGGACGTTCCTTTCCTCGGCTACGGGTGATAGTGTGCCTACGATTGAGGAAGCGTTCAAGAAAACTGGTCTGGCTTCGTCGTGGGCGACTTCTTCTACTGATGCTTGCCAGCCGTACTCTCTCGATATTGAAATTCTCAATAATCCTGACTGCGGTAGTGAGGATAGTGAAATCATTACTATTGAGGAATTTTATTGGGAAAACATGGACCACGATTTGCGGGACGGATCAGTCTCGATTAGTGGCCGAGCGAATCGTAAGACTGCTACGCTTGCACGTAGAGCGTAAATTTAACACCCAGGAGATAATTTTATTATGAAAATTAAAGGCCAAACACCCCAGGGCCGCAATGTAGAGATTGTGGTCATTCCAAGGCCGGAAGAAAATATTGTCTTTTTCTGCGAAGCAATTCCAAACTACGAAGAATTTGACAAAATATGTCCACAACCACAACCACCGGAGAGATTGTATCCAGGTGGTGTGCGTAAGAAAAACCCTGATGATCCAAAGTTCAAGGAAGCTATGGATGAGTGGGGTACTAAAAGAACGCAATGGACAATCCTAGCTTCATTGAAGGGATCACCTGATTTGGAGTGGGATACTGTTGATATGGAAAAGCCAGATACATGGAAGAATTATGAGAAGGAATTACGAGAGTGCGGTTTCACTGAAATCGAAATGTATAGGATTATTCAGGGTGTGCTTAGGGCTAATTGCCTTGATGAAGAAATGTTGAAGGAAGCTAAAAAAAATTTCTTACAAGGTCAATCTCTACACACCGTGAAATAATCCCAAAAGGTAGAACTATTGACTACCAAATATGGAGGGTTTGTGAACGATTTAACCTTCGACCACCAGGTGTGAAAGCTGGTTTCGACGATAATAGTCCCTGGATGCAAGCCGAGCTATTTGCATATGAGCAAATACGGCAGGTTGAAAGGAACAATGAAATGGAAGCTTTGGCTGGAGCTAGGTCTATCTAATGGCACTAAGAGTACGATCCAAAGTACATTTGCTGAAGGTAGCTAGCCCAGCCGAGGTTTCCAACCATATGTCGGGGTTTTTTCAGGCACAGATTAGACAAGCTACTAGAGCCTGGTTGAGAGCTGTTTTAGCTAAGGTGCCTGAATACTCTGGGACAGCACGAGGTACTTTTAAGCCACTAGGTCGAGTACTAAGAGTAGCTGTGCCACAAGGATGGATGCCATACAATAGAAAATATGAAAGACTAAGACAGTACAAATTAAAGAAAGGTACTGTAACAATCCAAGGGAAGACTTTTAAGGTTGGCCCAGGCCCCAATGACTATGCTGATTTTTATTTTGATTATTCTGGCCCTGAGTATAAATTTATTTTTACCCAGAATCTCCCATATGCTTTCTGGAATGATATATATCCTGCTCCTAATTGGATTAAGCTACCTAGCATCCCTCCTTGGCACGCTCTGGCTGCTGGACAGGCTGCTTTCCATAATTATTTACGAGTAGAAATGCCGAAGCGTATTCAATATCGGAAGCTTCTAAAAGTTCTTCTGAAATCGAATGTTAAGAGGGCCTAAATGGCTGATGAACGCAGAACAGAACTGATTCTTGATGCTCAAGTAACTGAGTCTGTCAAGAATTTCAAGGAGGCTGTTGATGCTATCAACAAGGCTCTTGAAGCACATCTGCGTTTGGCATCTGAAATTAATAAAATTAAGTCTACTAAGACGGGCTATAGTCAAGCGGCCAAGGACCTACGTCAATATGGGGAGACTGCTGACCTAGCGGCCAAGCAGTCTAGAGAGCTTGGACAGTCAGTCTCTATTGTTAGTAGTTCGATACAAGCTCAAGCTAATGTGCTAAAAAAATCTAATGATTTATACTCACAATCAGTAGTTGCTCAGAGTAAGCTAAATAGAGAAACAGTTAAGACAGGAGCACAAGTTAATGCTACTGTAGTTGGTCTAGAAAAAATAAGTAAATCTGTTAAGAAATCTACGGGGCAATTGTTTGCTTCGGCTGGTGGATGGGCCGAGGCAACAAAACAAAATGTAGCCTTCAAGGAAAGTATTAATGCTACAGGAACAGCAGTAGAAATAGTTTCTGCTCAAACAGGGAAGATGAAGGAGGTTATTAATAGCATTTCTGGGGTAACTACAGCCCAGATGAAAATGAACGAGGAAGCTAAAAATACAGGTACACAAGTTAAAGGTGCAACAGAGGAGTTAGCAAAGGTTAGAGAAGCTGGCAAAGCAGTTACTGGCCAAATGTATGAAACGGCTGGTAGTTTTGCGGAAGGAGGAAAGCAAAATAAAGCCTTTGCCCAAAGTGCCCAAGATTCTGCTAATGCAATAGATAAAATAGCAGGGAAATCGAAGGCACTTAGTAGTGCTAGTGATGGATTTCAACAGTTAACTACTGCTCAGATGAAATATAATGAACAGTCTAAGGCAACAGGGGAGCAGGCTAAAGCTACAGTTGATAATTTTAACAAAACTAAAGAAGCAGGCAAAGCAGTTACTGGCCAAATGTACCAAACGGCTGGTAGCTTTGCGGATACCTCTAAGCAGACTAACACACTTAAAAGAAACCTTGACTCAGTAACTAAGTCAGCGACCATATTCTCAAAGGCAGGTAACGCTGTACTAGTCTCTTGGCAGAGTGTTGGACGTATTGTCGCCGGTACTCTAATTTCACGATTCACTACTGACTTAATTCGTGGTTTTGAAGGCTTTGCAGCTACCGCAAAGGACTTCTTAATTCAGGTTGGTGAAATCAGAACAATATCTCAACGAGCACAGTTAACAACTGATCAATGGTCTGACTCTTTGCGGAAGCTATCGGACCAATTTGGTATTGCAGCTACTGATGTAGCAGCAGCTGGTTATCAAGCTCTCTCTGATCAAATGGGCGAGGGTGCTGAAGCTACTCAGTTTCTTAATGAAGCCCTTAAGCTGGCTCGTATTACTGCGTCAAATGCTGGTACATCGGCTGCGGCCTTAGCTGGTGTAATTAATGCTTACAGTCTTGATGTTACTGACGCATCAGTAGTATCTGGTCAGCTATTTAAGATTATTGATATTGGCCGTTTTACGATGGACCAGATTGGTGAGTCCATTGGGTCGGTTGCTGTGATTGCGGCTCAGGTTGGTATCGAGTTCGAAGAATTGGGGGCAGCATTATCAACGTTATCAATTCAAGGCTTAACGGCTGAGAATTCGATGACATTCATGAGGAATGTTATATTAAAATTAATACGCCCAACAAACGCTATGAAGGACTTCTTGGATGAATTAGGTGTATCGTCGGGTGAAGCTGCTATAGCTGCTTTTGGGTTGGGTGGTTTCTTACAAAAGTTGCAGGAGCATGTACAAAGTACTAACGACCCACTCAATGAATTAGGGGAACTGTTTGGTCGTATACGAGCGATCATGGGTGCTGCTGGTTTGGACTTTGACAAGTTCGCTAGAGCTGAGGAAGAAATCAAGAATTCCAGTATTGAAGCTGCGGAAGCTTTGAAGCTGGTTGAGAATGCTGGCCGTGAATTACAGGATGAACTGATTCAAGTCAAAAATGTTTTGACCTTTGATTTTGGGCAAGAAACAGTTAAGTCTCTTGCCAATATCAATAAAAACTTTATTGATCTGTCAAATTCCGTAAGCAAATTGTTGACAGTGTTAAAGAATTTAGGTATAGCCTTAATAAGTCTAGCTATTACCAGGACAGTGACAGCTTTCTACTCACTTTTTACAGTAGTTGAAATAACCAAGCACTCTGCAACTGGTGCAACCATAGTGACCTATGGTTATGCCAAAGCTCTTGCAACATTACGTGCAGCAACATTATCAGCAGCGACAGCATTAGGTGGTTTGTATACTATATTGGGTGCAGGTGCTGTATTCTTGGCCATCAAAGCTTGGAGACAGTACAAGCGTGAAGTCGAAATCATAGGAAAAGATGTAACAAAGATAAGTGCAGAAACTTCCAGGGCACTTCAGCAATTGGCAATTGAAACCAAGGAAGCTATTGCGTCCGAGTTCAAAGAGTTAGACAAAGTCTTTAATGAAAGTTTTGCATCCGTTGATAGACAAATTAGAAAGGTGCTGGCCGGCTTAAAGTCTGAAATAACAGGCTTCCTTAAGAATGTTGAGACAGCTGAAGAACTTCTAGTACTAGAGTTAGAAACAAAAATTGAGTTAGGCAAAGTTGATGAAGCCTTTAAGCAAGCTGAAGCTATTATTAAGCAGTGGCGAGCTAACCTAGCGGAGACTATTGCATCACCTATTAGTGATGAAGAAAAACTAAAAGCTATTAAAGAAACACAAAAGAAAATTAAGGAGGTATCAGCACCCTTCGATGATATACCTACTAATATTGAAAAGGTTGCAGACAAAACTAAGGATGCAATAAAGAAACTGCGAGCAGAGATGGCTCAATCCAAGCGTGGTAGTGGTGGTATTGGTGATAGTAGTCTTGAAAGATTCATCCCTGGGGTTACTCCCAGAATTATATCTACTGATTTTGGCGGTGCTGAGGACTTGCTTGACGAATTAAAACGGAAGGCCAATGACGCAAGTAAAAGTGTAGATGGAGCAGGTCGAAGTATTAAGTCTCTCGGTGATGAATTAAGAGATTTCGGGAAAGATGGACAAACTAATGTTGCAATATTGAAAGCTGTCTCGGAGTCTGCTAAAGGCATTGATTTACTTAAGGCATCAGAGGTTCAAAATGAAGCAGAATCTATTAACCGTTCTATTGATAGTATTATCAAAAAGTTTGGTGACCTAAAAGCCGACTTGGAGCGTTTTCAGAACGCTGAGCGTGATGCTCTTGGTGGTACTAGGGATTCAGCTAAAACTACTGAGGCTTTACTAGAAGGTGTTATTGAGAAACTAAAAGTATTCCGAGAGCAAGCCAGAAAACCACAAACATTATCTGGTGTGAGATTATATATAACTGAAAGGAAAAACCTTAGCCTTGCAACTGAAGAAATAGACAATTTCCTTAAAAAGATAAAAGCAGTAGGGGAAGCTCAATCTATAGGGGATGGTATAAAAGCTCTTGAGGAATTGAACCTCACTGAGTCACTCCGACAAATGGGTGATCTACTAAGAGCACTACAATCAGCTGGTGTAATTAGCAAGGAGGAAGGCAAAACTATAGGAGATAATATATCTAAGGCAGTTATTGAAGCTACAGAGGAATTTGAAAGATTCAAAAACGCAACAGAAAACGTGTCCCAGGCTCAAAGAGTTATCGGTACTCTTGAAGAATCTTTGGCCGAGTTATTAAAAATTCAACAGGAATCTGCTGCTACTGACTCAGTTGGTTCTTCTATCGATATAGAAAAACTACGGAACGCAAAAGCAGCTATCAATGAATTTAATGCAGCTTATCAGTTTTACTTGGAACTAAGAAAGCAAGAAGCTGCATTAGGTAAGGATGTAGAGAGAGCAACCCCAACCATTGACCTATCACCCACTCGACCGCTACCAACACAGACTCCTATACCAGACACTAAGGAAGCTGAGGAAGAGATTAAGAATCTGCAATCTTCAGCGACGTCCGCTGTTGATGCTATTGCAGCATCGCTAGGGAGAATAGCAGCCAATCTGGTGGGCTCAGGTCTATCAACTGTTAGTGCAAATATCGAAGCCTTAGCTTTGGCATTAACCAGTAAGGGAGACTTGCCAGCGACCTTGGATTCTATAGCTATTGCCTTTGGAAACATTGGAACAAATATCGAAAGTTTTGCTGCCAGCTTAATAAGTGAGGGCGATCTATCAATTAAGGTTGACTCAATAGCCCAGGCTCTGAGTAATATTGGTACAGCTCTACGATTTGACGGTCAACTAACTACGTTGTCAGAATCTATTAGAGTATTCCTAGATAACGTAGTGGTTTTAGTACAGCAGACCAGTGGCCTATCAACACAATTACTAGCAGCAGAGACAGCAAACCAAAACAATTTACAGCAGGTTGCTGTACAAACTACAAATGTATTACGGTCTCAAGTTGGGATAATGGCTCAATTAGTAAGACAAGCTCAACAGCTCCAAGCTATAGCGGCTAGTACAGCGTTACCTGCTGTAGCTGGCGGCCTACGGTTCGCTGCTGGTGGTTCCACTGGAGCTATTGGTAATGATACCAAAGTAGGCTTGTTCAATGAAGACGAGTTCGTTCTTAACTCGAAAGTATCAAGGCAGTTCTTACCGCTTCTTGCTGCCTTGAACTCAGGAGCCAAGACTCCTAGGAATGTAAGCGGTGGTGTAATCACCAATGTTGGAGATATTAATGTCTCAGTTGAAGGTGGTGGGACACCTGATATTACGGCACGCCGTATAGGACAAGCCTTACGCCGTGAGTTACATCGTGGTACTCTTAGACTAAGTTAGGAATCTAATGGAAACTAATCTCGAACTCGGGCAAGCTGTTGATGTTAAATTAATTAAAGCCAAGGATGTGCCGAAAGAAACTGAAAGCTTATTCAGTCCTCGCGGACAGTTTCACATTGAACATCTTGACAAGGATGGTAATGTTAAGGGCGTGTATGATATGCCCAACGGTATTACCAATGTCGGGAAAAATAAAATCTTGGACGATATGTTCAATGACGGGTCTCAAACAGCTAATTCAAGCTGGTATCTTGGTCTGATTGACTCTAGTGGTTATACTGCTCTGGCTGACACTGACACCATGTCGTCGCATGGTGGCTGGAACGAATTCACCAGTTACTCGGAAGCTACTCGCGTAGCATGGGGTAGTGGTTCGGCAGCATCGCAGAGTACCACAAACAGTACTCCTATTACCTTTAACATTAGTGGTTCAGGCACTGTTAAGGGCGTCTTTGTGAATACTGTTAATACCAAGAGCGGTACGACAGGGGTACTTTGGGCGACAGCTTTGTTCTCGGCTGATGTCCCAGTGTCCAATGGCGATCAACTCAAGATTACCTATACCGTTAGTGCTTAGAGTGCTTAGATGCCAGCTCGCAGATTTAAAGTTGAAACTACTCTCGCACTATCTCATAGTGTTGAGGTTAATAAGACTGCACATCTGTATGTCACACAAACTTGGTCTACACTACGCCATAGTGTAGACCAAGCTGACATTATCACTACAGTCCATGACACATTAAATTTAACACAAGCAGTATCCCATAATCAAGTCTGGGCTGAAGCCAGTAGCCAGTTAAATTTAACACAAAGCGTTGACACTCTATATGCAATCCCGCGATCAGTAACTAGCCAACTTAATTTAGTTCAATCGCTTGATAACAGTATAAAATATGCTGAAGCCAGTAGCCAGTTAACGTTAACCCAGGTTGCTGATGTACGACGACCAGTACCGCTGACTGCTTCCAATAGTCTCAGCGAGGCTACGTTCACTAATGAGGAGTTACTAACTCTCTCATCCGATGAATTGCTAGCTCTCGCTGAGACTAGAGTACTTAGGCAATCGGTTACTGTTCGCCGTTCTATAACTAATATTAGTATAGTACACAATTTACAACTAACACAATCTACTGCACGCACTATACCATTAACAGTTAGTAATCATTTAAGTCTTACTCATACAGCAGATACAGTAGCTGCTTATGAAAACGTATCTAGTCAACTCTACTTACAGCAAACTGTAAGTGTTGACAGACAGACACCAGCGTCCAACACTCTTGAGCTAACTCAGAGTGTAGTTGTTAATGGTATATTTAATCGAAGCCTAACTTCAACAATAATATTTACTCAGTCTGTAACTACTACAGACTATACTGCTCCAGTTTTGGTAACTAGTAGTAATATACTATTAACTCATCCTTATGTATCACCTACGTTCAGTCTAATTATGAAAACCCCAGAATTCAATAATGTTGAACAGCTTGAGTTCCGTCGTATTAACCGACGCACTAGGGGTCATACCCTCGAAGTAATGCGAGATAGTAACTGGCCCAAGGCTGAACGCTTAATATTCAAGTTCGCTGGCTTAACTGAAGAAAAGGCCAAAGAGTTACTGAGTTTTTATGACCAGTCCCTGGGTGATGAAATAGGGCTACTGGACCATGAGAGTAGGCAGTGGCGTGGTATTCTACTAACTCCTTTTGAGCGTATTCAAGATCAGAGTGGCAATAGTTGCAACTATTCAGCCAATTTTGAATTTGAAGGAGTAGTAATATGAGAAACCTTAGTGCAACAGTATTAGCCAAGGTAGCTCAACAGTATGCCAGCGAACCTGTTAATATCGTAGAGATACAATGGAACAAGGATAGTGGGAACTTTCTAAAATATTCCGATAAAGAGCTGGACCTAGGGGACGAAATACTTGATGGTAGAGTGCTTGAGATTAGTTCGCTGGAAAGCGTATTGAAGCTTGACTCTCAAAATATATCTCAAAGTATTTCAGTTAAGCTGAGTGATGCTGATGGCGACCTAAAGACTATCTTTGATGGTCTAGACATCCATGGGTCACTATGCAAAGTGTCCCAATGGTTCCCAGGTCTCTCTATCAATGATCGTTTCGATCTGTTTCAAGGTGAAATTAATTCACCAATCACATGGGATGAAGGGGATCGTACTCTTTCATTTGATGTGATTACTAGACTTGCAGACAAGGAAGCTGGCTTTAGTCCCGAAGAAGGCTCATTCAACCATATACCAGAGAACCTGATTGGGGTTCCCTGGCCTATGGTTTTTGGTTTTTGTCAGAATGTACCAGCGACCAGGCTACAGGAGGTCCCTACAACTCAGACTGCTGAAGACTTATTAATTATTGATCCGACGCTGGTGCCTAGAATGTTAGAATTAGTACGTATAATAAATGAGCTAAGTGCTCTAATTACATTTTATGGTACTGCTTCAGCTCAAGCCCAACATTCTTGTGCAGACGGAGACCAACAAGCCTGTGCTATAGTTGAACAAATGAATTCAATAATTCAACAATTAACACAGCAACATTTTGCTGCTAGGCAAGAATTACTAGATATTAGTAGTGTATATAATGAGCAGAGACTAGCAGCTTCGGATTCCGTAGAATTGCTTGATGAAAAGAATCTGCCCCAAGGCACTACTATCATCCTTGATGTAGAGGGTGAAGTAGAGCTGAACGGTACTCTTAATGGTTCTACATTTACTATTAACGAAGCTATACTTCCTAATTGGGATGGTAGTCTTACTAGCCCTTATGGTGCAACATGGCTTGGCGGTGGCTCGACGGTTCGTATTAAAACTGAAAAGGCTATGACTTATATTGCTAATATTTTACCTACTACTGTAAGATATATTACAGCTTATAAGCGTATTGGTAATACTCAAGCTTTGGTTATTGTGCCAGCTTCATGGTATACTGTTAGTCAAGTAAATTTAGGTACATTCACCGTTACAGCTATAGTTTTTTCAAAACCTCTTAGTTCATTTGACGAAGACTTCGAAGATGAAATCTATGTAACACAGGTTTCCAGTGTCGGACCAAACACTGTTGACGAAATGATTTGGTTGATTGACACATTCAGTGATTTAAATTATGATGCAACCTCGTTCAATTATGTTAAAACAATGATTGAAAATTATCCCTCCCATTTTGCAATGTTGGAGAGGAAAAATCTTCTAGTAATGCTTGAAGAGATAGCTTTTCAAGCTCGATGTGCGATATGGATTAATAACAACACAGTATTTTTAAAATATCTGTCTGAAGAGTTAGCAGCCGACGGTACAGTAACTGAAGACGATATCGACGTGGGTAGTTTGCAAATTTATGGGACAGATACTGAGGAGCTAGTAACCAAACTGGTAGCAACCTGGACAGATAATTATGCAATCGAGGATATGAATAAAATTATCTTACGACACAATATTAAAAAATATGGTACAAGAGAGCGGGCAATAGAATTCTACATTTATAATATTGGGGAGCTAGTACTTAAAAGTGCAACATTCTGGTTGATTCGTTTGGCTAATGTCTGGAAGAATGTCACATTCAGGACCTCACTCCAGATGCTCAATCTGGAGACGTTCGATACTGTTGATCTTAATTTTACTGAATCCTATGTTGCAACGGCAAGCGTTAAGGGTTTGGTTAAAGAATTAAAATACGAATCCAGCGACCGAACGTTACTGTTTGATGTCTGGACACCAGTAAAATTTGGGACAATGGATTCATATGTTTTTGGTTGGCCTTCCCAGATTGACCCTAGTAACTTTTTCCCTACAGACCAAGAGATAGCCTTAGGTTATGCTGGTGGTGACGGGCCAGGGGCCGAGGTAGAAGGTGGGTTCACTATTGGGGATGACGAGGTTCAATCTAATTTTGTAGCTTCAACCTCAGGTGGTCAGCGACGTACCAGAGAAGACTACGGAGATACTCAACCTTCCGATTTGGATGATACTAAGCCCGAACCGAAGTTCCTAGGTAGTGTTGCTACTCCTGGTACTGAACCAACGTGGAGCTATGACTATGGTGAGTACAATCTTAATGTACCTCCTCTTGACACAACAGAAAGTGCCGACGAAGAAAGCTGGGTCTTCCCAGCCGAGGTAACTGGTTTTGACGAAACAATAGGGGCCTATCAAGCTAATGTCTATGAGAAAGGCTTTATTGCTGATCCGGTTGCTATACCAGCTGTCACACAATTACAGATCGCTGATGATGAAAGAATACCCAACGGCACTTGGGCACTGGTAGCTAAGAATAAGATTGGTACTGATGCGGAAACCGGTGCGGAGATATTTGAGTATACAATGCAAGTCCCAGTTTGGTTGTAATTTATTAAGGAAAATGTTATGATTCACTTGAATGGTCATGCTCTTTGTGCTATCGATTGTGAAACCACTGGTCTCGATCCTGAAAGACATGAGATTGTTGAGGTAGCTTTTCTACCTTTAGACTCAAATCTTAAGCCTCGAAGAGATGTCCCCTTTTTTGAAATTATTATACGGCCTGACAATCTTGACGAGATTGACTGGAATGCCTTTAAAGTAAATCAATCCAATTTTACTGAGTTGATTGCTAAAGGTCTAGATAAGTACGATGCTGCTGATCTGTTTGTAGAATGGGTCTCTAGGCTTAAGCTAGCTTATGGCAAGAGAATCATGCCTCTAGCTCACAATTGGGCTTTTGACATGCAATTTATTAAGAAGTGGCTCGGCCCGAGTACGTTCCATGAGCATATTGACGGGCGACACCGCGATACTATGACAGCATGCCAGTTTCTTAATGACATAGCTGATAGGAGAGCTGAGCAGACACCATTCGCAAAGGTGAATCTCGGTTACGTAGCTACCACAATGAAAATCCCCCATGTGCGGGCTCATACCGCCATGGGGGATTGTTTGGTTACTGCTCAAGTGTATAATGAGCTAGTGACTAGGCATGGGGCACAATTTATTGTTCCTAAGGACCAGTACATTACCAGCGACCTTTGACTCTGTCCACGAGATATTTCCGATACAGATTTGATTGTCGCTGAGCCTGCGACCCTTAGGGTATATTTCTGGTAGATTCTTACCAATCTTGATCTTGGTCCACTCATAGAGTTCGCTAGGCTCAAGCCACTGTTGAAAGTGTTCCCAAAACTCTTTCAAAGTAATAGAAGAACCAGGGATGTAGAAACATTTATCTTCAATAAAGACTTCTAAGGTACTACGATTTTCGTTCTGTAACTCGAACTTCTCAGATGTCTCAATTATTGATAAATTTAATCTTTTGTCACCAGACTCTGGAAGATCAATCGAAAATAACTCACCTAAGAAATCCGGAGCTTCCTTTTTGCAGCGAGTCATCAAGTCGTTTCGGTCAATCAGCTCTTCTGGTGGCATAACTCGAATCATTGTGACACGAGTGTCACCAACAAAGATGGGACAGTAATCTTTATAGTTTGTACATTGCACAAAGTGCATCGTATTAGTAACCATATACGGGTCACCACCTTTGGGATGAATTTGAACCGTAGGGCTGGTAACCCAATCCTTAATACGATTGTGAGCTACACGATTCTTAGTGGATAGATTAGTTTCTTCAACAACACATAGCACAGAGTAGCATAGCTCATTATTAAAGCCCGACGTTGAAAGCAGAGCCGTATCTGCTCGTTGATAGCCACTCCGAGTTATCAACTCAGATATGGCTTCATGAAAGATTGACTTACCGCTTTTCTCCGGGCCATATAGAAATAGGTAAGGTAGAGGTCGCTCAGGATACTGAAACATTGAAGCAACCCAGCACTTAAGGTAATCGCCACCGATAATTATTCCATTATCCTTGCACCATTGGTTTTCTGCAATAGCTGCGTCGAGGCCACTACCGACATGATTAAGTATACGTGTCCATGTAGGAAAGGCTCTATCCTCGGATTTCGTAGGAAAGTAACGTAGCTGACAAGCGTATTTGTTCCATTGTCTGTCACCAGGGTATTCTGGTTGAAAAGGCATATTGACCAGTGTCCATTTACGAAAGACAGATTCTCCTAATATTGTATCAATAACCTTTGGCCCATGGCCCATTGATTTTAAAGCTAATTTAATATGTGTCAAAGGTTCCTCAGTCCAGTTAGTATCGCTCTTGATAACCCAACCAGCGTCCTGGTGTCGTTCGGTCACAATGTGCCTAATTAAGTCATCATAGTTTTGTGTCTCATTTACGGGCGACAGAGAATTAATCTTGAAGATGCGTCTCCAATGGGTCTTGTTAGGTATCCACTTTTGCATGTCGTTAGGATTGTCAGTGCCCTCACGGTGTACCTCCATAATAATTTTACCATGGTCACGGTGAGGCTTTACCTTGGTTGGTCTGTTCTTCGCCCAATCGGGTAATTTTATATTAGCACCTAGTTTCGTTAATGTTAATTCTGCTTGACTTGCTAAGCTGAAAACATAACCACCGTCGGAGTCTTCGATACCATTGTTTGCATTAGCTATCATACGTAGGTCAGGATCAGTATTATAGTAACATCGCGTCCATCCTGCTGAATCATAATCCCATGAGTCATGTTCGGTACAATTTATCGTAAAGCGTCGTACCACCCAGCCACCACGGCGAATAGGGAAACAGAAACAGTTTTGGTCGTCACCCCATTCCTGGCCGGTGCTGATAGTGTCGAAGAAACCTCGGAACCCTAGAGCATTATGAGCTTCCTTAAGATGGATAGTATGAGTTACTAACATATTACCATCTTGGTTCCAATACCAGAAACAATTGTTACCTTCTAAGTAGTCTATGAGTCTCTTATGATCGGTATCGAGTCTCTCTTGAATATATTTACCAGTGAGCTGTTCGTACAGTTCATTAATTTCATCTCCGTCGTTCTGTTCTTGAAACGTCTTAGGCATGAGACGCTTACGCCGTCCAGAACAGACTTCGATGTGGTCACGCCAGTTAGGTCGAATGAGATCAGATGATAATTTTACCCCAGACTTTATTAATTCTAACCCACGGGTGCCTTGCATCTTACGGTGCCACACCCACATATTACCACCGCAAATATCTACTTTATTAATAAAATCAAAACCTGACTTTGCGGACATCATGTCGAGAATATAGCGAGCCAGAGCACTGTGTTCTGTGCGATTATCAGTGGCCACTGGATTCTGTAGAAAGATATATAAGTGGAGACCATTACCACTTGTAGACTTCCTTACTGTAACCCAATCGATAGATTGGGCAGATTCCTCTATACTCTCTAATTCTTCTACACTAAGGCCAGCTTGATGATGGCCAATAATACTATCAAAGTCAAAGGCCACCCAATAAGTTAATTTATTATTCCAGTCCCAGCCAGTCATCCCTATGCCATCAGCATATTTCTCTAGTGGGAATTTAATCTCGTGGTCACTGTACTCTGGGTCAATGTTAGCATTGTAAGGAATGCGAAATGATTTCCAAGTTAATAAGCCGTCCGTGTAGCCTCTCCATAACGTACCTTTATATTCTCCTTGTATTGGCTCGCCATCTGCTTGCAGTACATTAACCTGGACTTCCATGTTAAAATTATACAGTTCAGCAAGGTCCTGGTGTGTGCTAACCTCAAGAAAACTCTTGATAGCTTCAGTCTTAGTCTTCATAATAATTTTAACATCCTCCCATCAATTATCAACATATTAAATTAACCATGGGTATAGACCCTACATTAATATAGTACCCTGAGAGAGCAAAAGATTTCCTGACCACTATTGAGCCTTCCCTCTAATTCTCTATATAGAAAGATAGATAGATAGATAAAATGTATATATAGGTAGGGGATATGGCCCAATTTCAGTCAGGAAATTCTCATTAGAGGGAAGGCCCTATCCTACTATAGAGGTTTCCAGTACGACATCCTGTCGCACCACTCTACAGTGGTGGCGGTGCGTCCACATTTCCACATATGTTATGTTGATTTTTAGAAAGGAGATGATAAATTTATTATTTGAGACAGTAGAAACGATGATTGTTGTTTGGTTAGATTTATCATTCTAGAGGAGCTTGATTTATGGCAACAAAATTACTTCACATTCCCCTTGATAAAATTATTGAACCTGATGAAAAGCTCAGGGCAGTAGATCGGGAAACTGAAGCTTATAGGGGTTTGGTTGATAGTATCAGAAGCAAGGGTGTTTTGAATCCTATTAATGTTAGGGAAGTTCAAGACCCCGAAACTAATGAGACTATCTACGGTCTGGTTGATGGTTTGCAGCGTTTTACTGCTTCAAAGGACGCTGGCAAGGATACCATTCCGGCTCAAGTTATTACAATTGCTGAAAGTGAGCAATTGGAGACTCAGATTCTTGCGAATGTTCACAAGATCGAGACAAAGCCAGTAGAGTATTCTCGGGCTTTGTTGCAGTTACTCACTAATAATCCTCTCATGACTCGCAATGATCTTGCGGCAAAGCTGTGCAAGACCCCTGCATGGATTAGTGAGCGTTTGGGTTTGCTTAAGTTGACCAATGACATTGGAGAATTGGTTGATGATGATAAAATTGGCCTATCTAATGCTTACGCACTTGCTAAGCTTCCTCAAGAGGAGCAACGTGAGTTTGTTGATAGGGCGATCGGTATGCCTCCTCAACAATTCGCTGCGACAGCAAATGCCCGCGTCAAGGAGCTGCGTGACGCGAAGAAGCAAGGCCGCGATGCCAAGCCAGAAGAGTTCCAGCCGGTTGCCATGCTTCGCTCCAGAACGGACATGCTTGCCGAGCTGGAGTCAGGCAAAACGGCAACGAAATTGTGCGAGCAGCACAAGCCACAGAATGTGCGTCAGGCTTTCCAGTTGGCTCTCAAGTGGGCTTTGAACCTTGACGAGGAATCGGTTCAGGTGCAGAAAGCCATGGACGAGGAACGCAAGGCCGAGTTGAAGCGACGTAAGGAGGAGAATGCTTTGGAGCGTAAGAAGGCCAAAGCAAAGGAAGCTGCTGATCGTGCGGCAGTTCTCCAGCAAGAAGCTTCCGAAGTAGAAAAGACCCTTCAAACCGCAACCTAATTAACGGATGAGTAACAAACAATGCCGGAAGAAAATTTCCTTATCCCAGTTCACGAGCTAGGACTCAAAGAGTTTGAAGAAGGTGACTTAGCTGATCTCACTAAGAGTTCAGAATATTTGCCCCAGATTCGAGTATATGGGGCAGCTAATGATATTGTCAAATCAGGTGAGTTCCCTATGGGCCACTTTGGTTTGTATTTCAATTCTGAAAATATTATTGATCTTGATGATCAGTTTGACTGTATCATCGTATCAGCACGGGCACGAGGAGCGATTGTTAGTGGTGAGACGCCCGTCTCGTTCTATGATATTCATAGTAATGAGTTCAAAGATATTAAAACCCGAGCCTTGGCAGGTGAGCAAGGTTATATGTGCGGACTAGAGTATCTAGTCTGGGTACCAACAGTATCAAAATTCGCTCTATTCTTCTGCGGTAACAAAACCCTGCGTCGTGAGTCAGAAAAGGTTAAGGCTTTGATTGGCAAAGCAGCGACCTTGAAGATTCGCTTTATCAAAACAGCTAAATTTAGCTGGCATGGTTTTTCTTGCTTTCCCTGCACTTCTCCATTTTCCAATGTGCCAGATATCGATATGATTAAGCCGGAGGTTGTTAAATTTAACACACCGCCTCAATCGCAAATCGAGCTGGCAGCGGACAGTGGACGGGAGCGTTAACGTAGGACATTAGGGGAGTTGGGCCACCTCTGGGTAACCTCACCCAAGGTAACAATACCCAGGGGTGGCTTTCATTTTCTTATGGGCTTCGACTCAAACATAGGCCGTACCGACGAGTTTGGTAGTTGGAAGCCTACTGACGTTGATCCACGGTTTGGATGGTCAGACCCTGAGAAAGACCCTAATACGGGAGAGTTTCTACGCTGGAAAAAGGGCGATGAGATAATCTGTGATAGATGGACCTTCGAGCGACAATGCGAGTTTGAGGCCACATTAACTGACATTGGTTATCTTGCGTCGCCCTGTCGGCTTATTGACCATGCACCTTTAGGCCGAGTCTACGTTAGTGGATTAAATAATACATATGGTAACCCAGGGACCGGCAGTCCAGGAGCAGTCTCAGGTATTTATGAAGGGTTTCAACCTGAGACATCGGACAGCGTAGCTTTTCCAATTAAAGGTTTCCTACCTCAAAACAAAAATAGACAATTCAACATTGTACCTGGTGCAGGTACACAATTTTTAGGGTCGCTGGATTTATTGGATGTAGAACCTGACCCTAATTTTCCTGACCTGTTTGTAGTTTTACATAGTATGTGGAGGTTCCCTGATCAGATTATACGATCAGCCTTGCAGTTTGTTGTTAGTGTTTTTAATTGTGGTAGTAGTTGTGAATATGCTCATGTCCAGTATGGTCTAATACGGGATCCTTTTGTCGCTCCTAATGTTTGGCGGGCACCCTTTTATACTAGTGACCTCCATGCTGCTGAAAAGAAATGGAGTATTAGACAGGTTTCCCCAACATTGATTGATGGGCAACGACAATTTGTTGAAGTCATTGAAACAGGTCTGGTTGGCCCAGATGGTTTGTTACTTAATCTTCAAGACCAATGGGGTGTAGCCGACGACGATGGAATTATATCAGCTCCTTATAGATTAGAAATATGTTGTCCTAATTTCTGTCCACCGGCTGATATGGATGTAATAGGTACAGTGTGGCCTATTCAAGTAATAAATAACTCATATCCTCGGAGCGATAGGTACGAAGAATGAAAGATTCAGGTGACCGACAAACCTTTGAAACAGGTGCAGTACGTGATTGTGGGGACAAACCGCGACCAGATTTGATTAGTCCTTTCATGAAAGAAAGGGTAGGAATCTGGCTTGCTAAGGGAGCTAAAAAATACTCTGAGAGAAACTGGGAAAAGGGGATACCGTTTTCTAGATGTATAGCTTCATTAGAGAGGCATCTTATGTCTTACCAGCAAGGTAAGACTGATGAAGATCATTTAAGTGCCATAGTCTTTAATGCTATGGCTTTGATTCATTACGAGGAAATGATTGCCAGGGACCAGTTACCTTCAAGCTTAAAGGACATACCTAATTATGCTGGATACCAAACGCATCTTCGGTCGTCTAGTCTCTTTAGACACAAGGGACAAGGGGTTCCTTGTGTCGAAGATGGAACCATCTAAAAAAACAAAAAAGATGTGGGCGGATATGTATTACTCCGGCGACCAGGGGCAGACGCCCCAATGCGTCGGTTACGCATGGACCCATTGGTTGTCTAGTCGGCCCATTAGACAGTTTCTGTATCCTTCTGGTATTTATGAGCTAGCTCAGCATGTTGATGAATGGGATGGTAACGATTACGATGGTACCTCAGTACGAGCAGGAGCCAAGGTACTAAGTAAGTTAGGTTATATTGTACAGTATAAGTGGGCCTTAAATGCTGAGACTATTATTGACACTATTTTAAATTTGGGACCAGTGGTAGTCGGTACGTCTTGGCTCAAAGGAATGATGCAGACGGACAATAATAATTTTATACATGCTACTGGTATTTCATACGGAGGGCATGCCTACTTGCTCTCAGGGGTTGATAAAGAGCTAGGTGCCGTTCGTATTAAAAATTCTTGGGGGCTTAAGTGGGGAGTAAGGGGACATGCGTGGTTGAGTTTTAATGACTTGGATACTCTAATGTCAAGGAATGGTGAAGCATGTCTTGGAATAGAGAATCGCCCTACGCCATCGTAGGACCAGCGAGCATGTGCCGACCTCTCCACGGTACAACAAAAATCTGGGCTAGGCAGCATGGTCGCTTGATTGAGGTTAGAATGGGATTTCAGTTCCCAGGTGACAATGTAATTTATGATGAAAACACTAATCCCTTTGACCATACTTTCCATGATAATTATGTTAGAGGGATAGGTATTAGTGTCCCAGTGGCCATGAACGCTTTGATCCGAGAAGCAGCAGAGATAGCGGAAAGTTACTTTTTATGAATATAGACATAAAATTGGTTTCTGAACCTAGCATCGACTGGGATATCCTTCTATCTAGTTTCCCATATCGCAAGCTTAATAAATCCAGCGATCAGTGTCCTATTCCTCTAACAGACACTGCTAGGTATCTCTGTGCTGTTTTCAACATTAGTGCAGATTCTGATCCACTAGTTATTTTAAAAAACTTTGGTCATGTCGTGGGTCAGTATCTGCACTACTCTTTTACTGTCAGTTGTTCCCTTGAGACATTAATGAATCTTAAGGGTTACACTAGACTATCTGTGTGTTATATAGATACTGGTCCAGGGGCCACTGGATTAGTGGCTGGTACGCTGTCTGAATGGATTGAAACTCTCTGCTATTCGTGCTCCTGTGTTCAAACTAGAGATTTTCGAGCTGTCTGTAATTGGTTAATTCTATTCTTTGAAAACGAAGGACTAGAACTACTCTTTAGCCACTGGGTTAAAGAAGACGCTGAAGATGGGACCTTTTACCTACGAGGAAAGAAATGACTCTTGCCTTACGACCAGAGCACTTGGCCCGTTACAATGACTTACAAAAAAATAAAAGGCGTCGAAACAAATATAGCGGACCATCTCTATCTGAGTTAATATATGATAGACCTATTACAGAATACTGGGGTCCACAACCTTCAGAATATGAACCTCTCGGAACGCAACACTGGAATGGCGAAACTATAAAATGAAATTTAAAGTATTCAAAACAAAATTAAAAGGGGGAAAATTCAAAGTACCAGTGACCTTGGAAGTTACAGACTCGCGTATAACTTTCCAGTTCCCTTTTAATAGGCCACTGATGGCCGAGATTAAAATGATGAAAGGGCACAAGTGGCACGGGTATGACGACAATCCTAGAAAGGTATGGAGTGTAGCTAATTGCTACCGCAATTGGTTTCAAATAAAATACCTTTCTGGTATGAATCCTTATGAAAAATACGAACAACCTCTAATCGAGATTAGTGACATAAAGCGGCCTCTATTTGCTAATCAGATAGAGATGATAAAGCATGCCCTTACTCGGAAGCAAGTGATTCTTGCTTGCGAGATGGGACTAGGTAAGACGCTCGCTGCTATAGAAATTATGGAGCATAGCGGTCATGAAGATTGGATATGGGTAGGTCCACGTAGTGCTTTAGCAGCAGCTAGAGTAGACTTTGAAAAGTGGGGAGCTAGAGTCTATCCAATATTTATGACTTACGATGGTCTCCGAAAGGATGTAGAGACCGGCGATATTTGGGTGCCTAAAGGTTTGATCTTAGACGAGTCCTCAAAAGTGAAGACTCCAACTACAAAGCGATCTCAAGCCGCCTCGATTCTTGTTGAAGAGATGCGTAAAAAGGACCCTGACTGTTATATTGTACCCATGTCAGGTGCTCCTGCCCCCAGGTCCCCGGCTGATTGGTGGCATCAGTGTGAGATTGCTTGTCCTGGTTTTCTAGTGGAAGGTGACTATAATAAATTTAAGCGGTCACTTTCAATCATTGTTGAAAAGGAAGGACCAAGCGGAGTCTATCCTGAGCTAGTCACCTGGCTTGACGATGAAAGAAAATGTGCAAAGTGCGGTAAAATACCCGAAGAGCACTTTGATCCTTTAGTTGCAGATCACGAGTGGACAGCGTCTAAGAATGAGGTTGCTCGCCTCTACAAGCGTATGAATGGATTGGTCTTAACACAATTCAAGAAAGATTGTTTGGATCTTCCAGATAAGCATTTTGTACGTCACAATGTAGAGCCAGATAAAAGTACGCTTCGTGTCCTACAGTTAATCAAAAAGAATGCCAAGCGAACTATCGAAGCTTTAATACAGATACGTGAGCTTAGCGACGGCTTTCAGTATAAAGACATACCTGGTGATGAAAAAGAACAGTGTCCTAGATGTAAGGGATCAGGTCAGGTCTTAGACTATGGAAATATAGAAAATCCAGAGTTGCTGATACAGTGTCCTATGTGTAATGGTGAAAGAGAAACACCTAAAACAGTTCGACAAGTTATAGAGATGCCATGCCCTAAGGATCAGCTACTGATCGATTTGCTTGATGAATACGAAACTATCGGTCGCTTTGTGGTGTTCGCTGGATTTCAGGCTTCGATTGATCGAGTGGTAAAAATATGTCTCAGGTACAAGTGGGACGTAATTAGAGTTGACGGTCGAGGCTGGAATTATTATGGAGAATCTGAGGTTAAAGGTTCAGCGGAGATGCTGAAGCTTTTCCAGTCCAGCGACGACAAGAAAGTAGTCTTTGTTGGTAATCCAGCGGCCGCTGGAATGGGGTTAACTCTTACAGCGTCGCCGGCAGCTTTCTTCTTTAGCAACTCTTTTAATGCTGAAGATCGTATTCAATCTATGGACCGTATCCACAGGCCAGGTATGGATCTGAATATGGGAGCTAAAATTATTGATGTGATTCATCTGCCTGTTGACGAATACATTCTCGAAAATCTTGATAAAAAGATGGACCTGCAAGCCTTATCACTAGGACAGCTTAAGGATCGTATGTAATGTATGAGTACGGAGTACACTTGCCAGTAAGAGTTATTGACGGAGATACTGTTGCGGTTACTGTCGATCTTGGCTTCAAGATTTCGTTCAACATTATTATTCGTTTGGCCAATATCGACACTCCTGAGCTATCGGAACCACAAGGGCCACGCTTTAAAAAGCTGGTAGAAAACTGGTTTGCAAGTGCGACACCTGATAACATAAAGCTAGTAACATATAAAGACCGCACTGAGATCTATGGTCGCTATCTAGGGGATTTTTTTGTTAACGATAATAGTCTGGTTGAATACTTACTTTTAATTATGGAGAAGTCATGAGTTATTCAATGATTGTTGGCGGCATTACATTAGCTAAAGACGGAGTAGTTATGGCGTCGTGTGGTTCGGCTGGAGTCTACTCCGACATGGAGTATAAAGACATTCAGATGCTGTGGGAATATGCTGATAAAAATACAGCGATCAGGTCAGCTCTGGATACGTTTGCTAAGACTGTCCAAGCTGAACTAATTAGGCTAGGTCACTTGTCTGGTATCAAACAAAATAAGATGACAATGGAAGATCTAGAGAATGGTAAAAAAATTATTACTGAACTAACTAAGTAGAAAGTTATCCTAATGGAAGTTACTGAAATATCTGTTAAAGACATTTTCTCGGATATAGACTTTAATTGTCGCGGGAGCATAGCTCCTATCGACGTGGTTGATCTAGCCCGAGATATTGAAAAGAATGGGCTACTAGAGCCTATTATCGCTATTCCTGTTAGTACCAATGGAGATAATACACGAGCTAAAAAGTTCAAGTTCCAAGTCGTCGCTGGTCACCGGCGTTTGATGGCTTTCAAGGTACTCAAGCTTGAAACTATTCCAGCGGTTATTAGAGACGACATTACGCACAAGCAAGCGTTGCTGATTAATTTGACTGAGAATATTCAACGTAAAGACTTGAATATACTCCAAGAAGCTAAGGCACTCGAAAGACTTAGGGACGAAGGCTTCACTATTGATCAGGTTGCTCCTTCACTAGGTAAGAGCACTACATGGGTTAGAATGAGATTCGAGTTACTAGCTTTGCCTATCGAGATTCAGGCAGCGGCGTCGGTGGGTTTGATTACCCAGCAGCAGATACGGGAGCTTTTCCGTATTAATAATCCCGATAGACAGATCGAGATGGTAAAAAAGATTAAGATGGCTAAGCAGAGAGGGGAGAAAGTCCCTGTACTCTACAAGCCACCTAAGCGTAATATCTTTCGCCCCAAAATCCGTGATCGTAATGGTATTTTTATCATGCAGGGGCACATTCAAAAAATTATCGGAAACAATTTCGGAACGCGATGCTTAGCTTGGTCGGTAGGTGAAATTAATGATCTTGAAATCTTTCGGGACATTAAGGAGATTGCTGCCAAAGCTGGTATCCCATATGAAATCCCTGACGAGCGTACACCACTATGAGATATAGAAGCTTTTTAGATTCAGTACCAGCGACCTCGAAGCCAGCGACCTCGAAGCCAGCGACCTCGAAGCCAGCGACCTCGAAGCCAGCGACCTCGAAGCCAGCGACCTCGAAGCCAGCGACCTCGAAGCCAGCGACCTCGAAGCTACCGCCCACGCTCCAAGCCTATCTAGTTAGTGACGAGGAAGGTAAGCCCAAGCGAGAGATTTCAACGACGCTGGCTTTGAACTATGCAAAGAAAGCTTACGAGTGTACTCTCCGCTTTAACATAGATTATAATTTTACCCTAACTCACCTTAGAGTGGGGGACAAAGTATTTAACATGAACTACGAAGCTTTATTACCAGGCAATAATCTAACAATAAGCATACCAGTCCATGATATTTATTGACACTGAAACCTGTGGTCTATATGGTTTGCCGGTCCTTATTCAGTACGCTTATGATGACGGGCCTGTCTGGTTGCATTGTCCCTGGACCGTGGAAGTCCGAGAGACTCTTCGGTTAATTAGAAAATTTATGGAAGAGGACCTAGTCTTCTTCAATGCTGCTTTCGATATGTTTCATTTGTGCAAACTATACACTATTTTTGATTTAGTCCAAGACAAAGATAGTTTGCCTAATATACAAGAAATTTATGAGCTAGAACCTGAGGGTCGTAATGGACCTTGCCTTAAGCCTCGACGCTGCTGCGACATTATGCTAGTGGCCCGTAAAGGTAAGTACCAGTCAACGATGGATCGCGGCGACATACGAATCAGGAAAGTACCAAGACAATTAGCCTTCGAATTAGCCGGGTATCTTGAAGACAAAGTCAAACTAGACTCAATATATTTTGCACGACGTAAAGACCAGAATGCTGCTCGCTGGAAAGTCTTTGACCGCGACGACAGTGAAACTTTTAAGGATGTAGTACTCGGCTTCAGAGCTTCATCATCACTTAAGAATTTAGCGATCCACGCTCTTGGACGTGATGTTATTAAGTATGCTGAAGCTACAATGCAATTAGAGTCAACATCATATCCTGAGGAGCTAGGCTACGCTCCGTTTGCTAAGGCATTGCCGCGTACAGCCAAGCGATGGCCCGACGTGATACGTAGGCATATCGCGTATTGGCATGACAATCCTCTAGCACGTAAGTACGCTGAAGAAGACGTAATACATACCCGCGACCTATGGAAACATTTAGGCAGCCCAGAGCCAGGGGACGATGATAGCGAGTTAGCTTGTATGGTGGCTGCTGTCCGCTGGAAGGGTTTCGCTATCGACCTGGAGGGTATTAAAGAGTTAAAAGAAAAAGCTGAGGTAGTTGCTAAAAGTGCTCCCAAGGCCCCTGGGCCAGTAAAATATTATATTGGTGCAACCATGAACGAGGTTGAGAGAATGTTTCTCAACCTAGGGACCAAGAAAATTATATTAGAAGAGATAGCGAATAGTGAAGAATGGGAGGATCACCCAGCACAGGAGCGAGCTAAAAATGTACTGGCCGCTAGATTGGCTAAAAGTGAACGCGATCTCTATACTAAGCTTATTACTGCTGGTAGATTTCATGCTAGCTTTAACGTTATCGGCACTTTGTCTAGTCGAATGGCTGGAGCGGATGGACTTAATCCCCAAGGGATCAAACGAGCCAGACACGTCAGAGAAAAGTTTCTACTTCATGATCCTGCTTCTATTTTGTGCGGCGGTGATTTCCAGTCTTTTGAAGTTAGTATCGCTGCTGCAGCTTATCCCGATCCAAAACTAATAGCTGATCTACAACAGGGAAAAAGCATTCATGCAGTGTTCGGGATGTGCGTATATCCAAGAATGTCGTATGAAGAAATTATTAACCATAAAGAAATATATAATAAATGCAAAAGTGCTCTGTTTGCTCTGCTCTATGGTGGTCAAGCGTATACGCTTATGACACGCCTAGGCACCAATATTGAGATTGCTGAAAATGCTTACACTAGATTCTTAAATTTGTATCCAGTGGTCGCTGTCGAGCGAGAGAATATTTTTAACAAATTCAAGGCAATGCGACAGGACGGCGGCCTAGGGTCAAGAATCGAGTGGCATGATCCTGAAGATTATATTGAATCAATGCTTGGATTTAGGCGTCACTTTACACTAGAGAACGAGATACTAAGACATTTATACGAGGTTGCTAATAGCCCACCTAAAGACTGGCGTAAAATTAAAGGAGTGGTTAATCGACGCGACGATCGAGAACAATCAATAGGTGGTGCCACACAAACATCTCTCTACGCCGCTGGATTCGCGTTACAGGGAGCTAATATGCGGGCCGCTGGTAATCACGTAATCCAGAGCACAGGAGCCCAAATAACAAAAGCAGTACAAAGAGCAATATGGGATGTACAACCCAGCGGCATTCATTCTTGGGTTGTACAGCCTATGAATATCCACGACGAAATAATGTGCCCAACAGATCCCGACAAAGCCAGCGACGTTGAATCAGTAGTACAAAATACCGTAGACAGCTATAGGGATCGGATACCGTTACTTGGTATTGATTGGCGTACTAATCTTGATTCATGGGCGGACAAATGATACTAGGACTACATAGTATTAGGGATATAGTAAAGCATAATTTTAATTACTGGAACCGATTAAGGTATACAGTAAATAGTGATGACTTTCTGCTAGCGTACAAACTCTCAAATAGTGAAGAGAAAGCTGACATTCAGCTAGCTATAGGTAAAGAACCACACTCGCATTTTAAAGACTTTATCCATAGTAAAAAGACCGCTGGATTTAACTCGCTCCAAGCTCTGAGTGTACGTAAGCTTAGAATTATAGCTAAGAATCTAAATATACCGCGTTACTGGATTCTGAATAAGCTTACACTGGTTGACGAGATTAAGACTACTGTCGAAAAAATAAAAGCAGACACCTATGCGAAAAATACGAAGCACAAGGAAGCCTGAATCGTCTCTTCAGACAAAGATAATTGAAATGCTGAAGATTAATGACTGGGGTGTGAAACCAACTCATGGTAATATTTATCAATACGGGTTACCTGACCTGTACGCTTTCCACCTGCACTATGGAACGCGATGGATAGAGGTAAAAATGCCTACTAGAACAGGAAATATTTTTACTCCGGCTCAATTAGAGTTTTTTCCGGAACTAGCGTCTAAAGGGGTAGGGGTATGGGTTTTAGTGGCAGCCAGTGAGTCAGAATATAAAAAACTATTTAAGCCACCCAACTGGCACTCTTATCTGGAGGTTATGCGATGATTGGGGACTTGGACTATGTAGAGCGGAGACTAAAATATAAGAGTGTTTCAGACTATGACATAGAAACCTTGAGTGAAACGCTACTGGTTCTCAAGGATTTATTAATGGATCACGAGTGGCATACGGCGAGCGAAATAATTAATTTATTAAAAAATAAGGTGCAGGACCCAATCAAAGAGATACGACACTTAAGAATGAAAGGACACATAGTATACTCTGCTAGAGACAATGAAAAGGAATGGATTTACAGACTACTATCACCATTGGAGAAACATAAGCATGTTCGAGATTCTAGTAAAAGACGTTGATGGATCAGGTAAGCTTTTGCCCGTCTTTAATGGATTAGAGGACGCTGGGCTTGACTTATTTTCAGTCGAAGATGTCAACATTTATGGTGGTGAATGGAAAGCTATTAGAATTGGTATTGCTACGGCGTTTCCTGCCCACATGGTTGCTATAATCAAAGATCGAAGTAGCATGGCTGGAAAAGGATTAACAACACTAGGAGGAGTAATAGACTCGTCGTATCGTGGTGAGTGGAAAGTAATCTTGCTTAATGTTTCGAGTTGTATGTATACTATCCGGCGTGGGGATAGGATTGCTCAAGCAATCTTTACGTCATGCCTACACCCAACCGTAAAGATGGTTAAAAGTCTGCCGGATTCTATACGTGGTACTGGTGGTTTCGGAAGCACAGGAACATAGGAGCCTAACATGCTTGACCCTAAAGAGATTGCAAAATTTGAACAAGGTATTTCAGCGTTATCAGAGATACTGCCTAGTGCAGCTTGGTCGCTCTACTCAGAGTTTCTAAAGCAAGGGTTCAGTGAAGCTCAAGCAATGGAATTGGTTTGTACCTGGATCATGAGTGTGGGGCCTAAGTGATGAGATACGTAGTAGTAATTGCGTCTTATGCTAAGGGCATCGATATGGTTGTCGGACCATTTAATTTTGCTACTGTACATGAACTATATGATAGCCAGGGGATAGTGACATTATGATCAAACACTTTTGCGACCTATGCGGGGAATCTGCTATTAGCAGTTCATCAGTAGAGATTACTAGAACTGGTGTAAGGATTAGAATAGTCTGGGACTCAGATATTTGTGTTAAATGCTTAGTACATACTTTGAAGAAGATAATTGCTGACGTAGAGGAGAAGGAATGAAGTTTGCTCAACGGTTGTCTGAGTCTTTCGTACAAGAGTATAAAAATCGTACTCCACCTTTTGGTCCAGTCGGCTATGTAACGTACAAGCGTACCTACTCTCGAAAGCTCCCACACGACAACCATACTGAAGAATGGTATCAAACTGTTGAGAGATGCTGTAATGGTATTCTACAGATTGGTGGTCAATTTACACAGGGCGAGATCGAGCAACTCTATGACTATGTGTTCAATCTCCGATGCTGCTTCAGTGGCCGAGCACTGTGGCAGCTAGGAACTAGCACAATACATAAGATTGGAGCTGATAGTCTACAGAATTGCTGGGCCGTTGCTGTCGATCATCCCATTGAACCATTCTGCTTTGCTTTTAATGAACTAATGCTCGGGGGTGGCGTAGGATTCAATATTAGTAAGGAGCATGTATACGAGTTACCTAAGGTACGCTACGGTGTAAAGGTAACTAGATTAGACGAGCCTGACGTTGATTTTATTGTTCCAGATAATCGAGAAGGTTGGGTAGAATTATTACGACGAGTGCTGACAGCTTTCTTTTATACTGGAGAAAACCTTACTTATAGTACAATATGTATTAGGAGTAAAGGAAAACCTATTACTACATTCGGCGGTACTGCTTCAGGTTCCGAGAATCTAGTTGACGGTATCACCAAAATAGTAAAAATATTAAATAGCCGATTATACCACAAACTTCGGCCTATTGACTGCCTTGATATAATGAATATTATTGGTAGTGTAGTGGTCGCTGGCAACGTAAGGCGTAGTGCTGAGATTGCACTAGGGGATATTGATGATACAGCTTTCGTTACTGCAAAGAACTGGAATAAGCAGCAACTCCCTAACTGGAGGAGTATGAGCAATAATAGTGTCATTTGCAATAATGTTAACAGTCTCACTCCAGAATTTTGGGAAGGCTACGAGGGGAACGGCGAACCCTATGGGCTAGTACACTTGGACAATTGTCGCAGGTTTGGGCGTACTGGCGAAGAAGTCGAAGACCACTATGTAATCGGTACTAACCCATGCGGCGAGATTACTCTAGAGAGCTATGAGCCATGCAATCTTTTTGAACTGTTTCTACCTAATCTGCATAGTGTTGAAGAATTTTTAACTGCTGCTACACTAGGCTACAAAGTCTGCAAAACAATCAGCAACTACCCATTCTCGAACTCTATGATTAATGAGGTTGTACAACGCAACCATCGATTAGGGATTGGTCTTAGTGGCTTTTTACAGAGTCGCTGGATTAATAAGTCTAATGAGATTTCGACCGTCTACGAAGACTTAAGAGAAACCGACCTTCAATTCTCGAAGCAGCTTAATATTTCATCTTCAATTAAGCTGACTACTATAAAACCTTCGGGTACACTATCCTTACTGGCGGGCGTTACGCCAGGCGTACATCCAGCCTACGCACAACATTATGTGCGGAGAATACGCTTTTCAGCATCCGATCCATTGGTCGATGAATGCCGAAAGAGCGGCTATCGAGTGGAGCCGTCGCTTAATTACGATGGGACTACAAACCTGGATACTATGATTGTATCTTTCCCTATTAAAACACCTAGTGGCACAATTTTATCAAAGCAAGTTAGTGCTATTGACCAATTGCAGTTTCAATCTTTCTTGCAACACTTTTGGTCAGACAATGCAGTATCTATTACCTGCTACTATAAAAAAGAAGAGTTACCTAATATCAAACAATATCTTAAAAATAATTACGAGACAATTAAAACTGTCTCGTTCCTATTACATTCCGACCATGGGTTTGTCCAGGCTCCACTGGAAGAAATCTCCCAAGAAAAATATAACCAACTAACAGAGAACTTGAAGCCAATACTCAGGACCCAAGAAACCGGAGACTACAGCCTTATTGATAGTCTCGAATGTACGTCTGGAGGGTGTCCTGTAAAATAATCTTAATTGAGGGTATAATGGCTAGAGTCGGAGTATTCATTGACGTAGCGAATTGTTACTATAACATTAACAAACGCTGGCCTAATAGAAAGCTTAACTATGGAACCTATTTAGGCAAAGCAAAAGAAATGGGAACAGAAATAGGGAGGGCTATCGCCTATGGTACACAAATAGAGGATGGAGCTAGGAAGTTCATAAGTTGCCTTAATTTGATTGGTTTTGAGCCCAAGTACAGAACTGTTGAGCGTAACCAATGGTACTCGTGGGATGTGGGCATGTGCGTTGACATGATTCGTAACCACGAAAAGCTTGATGTGATTGTGCTAGGAAACAGTAGTAGGAACATAGTACCTATTGTTCAATATCTACAAGAGAAAGGTATTAAAACTATTATTCTGGCGTGTGGCATTCCGCGAGAGTTACGCGAGTGCTGCTTTAAATGGATAGAACTAACCGAGGATATGCTTGAGGAACAAGAAAATGGAGAACGACCTATTTGATTGGGAAGACTGGGATCTTAGTGACACTTGTCAATTTACTTTCTGTGATATTACACTAAAAGTAAAAATTGATAATTTTGAACCAGGGACCAAGTTTTCTACCGCAATAATTGACACTGAAAGAGGAGCACTTGAACTCTGGCCTAGTCCTGAAGGGATAGTGGCATATAGGTATAAGCTGTCTTATACTGTAGGGGAACGCATATGATCACGCTACAGCGTCAACCGAATGGATGGTCGTGTCTGCCAACCTCGTTCGCTATGACGCTGGATGTCCCTGTTGATAAAATTATTAGTTACATGGGTCACGATGGTTCGGAAATATATTTTCCGAACCGTCCAGATCCCTTCGGGCGTCGAGCGTTTCATCCTCAGGAAATAATGCCTTATGCACTATTAATGCATAATACAGCTATACTACAGTTTGATCAAACAATGTTGTTTCTTAACAAATACCGTGACATAAAGGAGGAAGATTTCTCACCTACAATGGCTGGGTTAATGTGTGCTAAATGTAGGAAGGTACTCACAGGGTCGCTGGATTCTGGAAGTAGGTTTCATGCTGTGGCTTTGGACGTGGACAATATAGTCTATGATCCAAACGGGACAAAGTACACTTTGGACACTTTGGATGATAAATTTAACATTACCTCCTTATTTTTAATCATACGCAAAACTATTAAAAATCTTTTTTAGACCCCTTGACAGCTATATACTAGTCCTCTATAATGGTGTTGCGGCGGGGTGCCGCAACATTGGACATGTTATATTGATTATTAACATGCTAATGTTAAATTTATCAAGGAAGGTTTCGGTCAATGGATTTGAGCGGTAAGAAGATGTCAGAGGATTACATGGTAATTTTAACACAAAAATATAAGGAAAACCGTCATGCGACAGTATGCTTAAAATGCTGTCAAATTGACTGCTTAAAACATAGATATGACACCATACCAATACTAGAGTACCTGATCAGACATCATGTTGATTTAGTGAGGTTTCTGACATTAAAATTCCCCCGGCGACACCGGGAAGAATTAATGAGCCTCGGGGTATATGTTGTTACCGAAATAATTACAACTCGCATCCATGAGATTCGCAACAAGAAAATCACACCATACCTATGGTCAACAATATGGAGGCAAATGCTCAGGCGTGTGCGGAGGGGTGCAATGGTAGGTAAGAAAGTAGATAAGGAGCCAGAATTTGAAATAGTACCTTTACCTGATAATTTAACAGACTCAAGGAACGAGGTATCTGTTGTCGATTTCAAAGACATGGTAGATAGCTGTTGTTACAATAAAACACAGAAATTTATCATGCAAAAAACTATGGAAGGTGGATACAATGTCCAGGACATTGCGGACGAACTTAGCATGTCAACTGGACAGGTCTCAAAAATTCGGAGTAGTCTCGGAAATGACTTGAGATTCAAAATGAAAGGATACTCAGTTGAAGAAAGCATTACCAAAAGACTTCGTGTCTCATGTAAATGCACTTGTCGATATAATTTACGACAAGGCCGCAAACAAGTGGGACTGGAAGTACACAGCAGAACTGAAACAGTGGTCGGAAGTAGCGGGGTTACATCCGAACACGATTTATAGTATGGGGATAAGGCAAACAAAATCACCTCAACTGATGACGGTTTTCAAGCTAGCGAAGTCCGTAGGGTTGATAGTACAACTAGTTGATGGTGCCATAAAGCTACGCCGCAAAGCAGCGTAGCAGCATAGGCACCCTTCGGGGACCTGGGGTATGTGACTATGATAGTCGCTGCCCCAGGATTTATTATAATAACTATGGGGAAAAGCTATGACAACAGAACGAACATCAAAACAATCGTTGGTCCATGACTTTCTGGTCAAGTACCCTGATGCAGGACCGAAAGAAGTTGCAAAGAAATTTAACTGTGTTCCAGGCACCTACTATGCTGTGAAAAAGAAACTACGTGAAGAAGCCAGCGACCCTGGATCAGTATCAAAAGTATCAAAAAAACGATCAGTATCTAAAGACAACGGTGCTAACGGTGCTGACAACGAATTTGTGCAGGCCATTAAAAAGATTGGCCTGAGGCGTGCTAGACTAATTATGGACATTTTTGAAACAATTAAGGCTTAGGTGCATCCCCACAGCCCTGCTGAGAGTACCTAAGCCGGTTGCTAGCCTCAGCAGGGCACTTATTAACTTTATAGGAGAGTGTATGAAACTGAATCAGCTTATTGCAATCGTTAATGGGGCAAAATCCCAAGCACAAAAAGGAGTGACTGAAGCATATAAGAAAGTGCAGAGTGATACACTGCTGACAGGCATTAGCCGTACCTATCGGCCCAAGGATGAGGAAGGCGATCAGCTACCGGCGGAATCTAAGCGAGTACAATACAACTACAAGCGTGCTTTTGACGACGCTGCAAACGAGTGGTGTAATCTGTGGGATTTGATTGCCCAACAAGACAGAGCAAATCAGCAAGCGTCAGCTGATGTGGTCGTGGATGGTAATATTATTATTGCAAAGGTTGCCGTTACCACGCTCATCTTCCTTGAGAAGCAGCTAGTTGACATGAAGACGTTCATCGAAAAGATTCCCACGCTCGACCAAGCGGAACGCTGGACGTGGGATGAGATGGCGGATGCCTATACGTCTGAGGAGACAGCAACGACGCGGACAAAAAAGGTTCCGCGTAACCACGTCAAGTACGAGGCAACCAAGGAGCATCCGGCTCAGGTTGAAGTTTTTAATGAGGATGTAATTGTTGGTACCTGGGCAACTAGAAAGTTCTCCGGTGCCATCCCAGCGGCCAAGAAAACAGCGTTGCTACACCGCATTCACAGACTCCAAGATGCTGTGAAAGTGGCTCGTGAAGAAGCGAATCTTCAAATAGTTCCACAATACGCCATTAGTGGGGAGCTGTTAGATTACCTGATTGTGCCACTACTATAGAAATGTAAAAAAGGTACAGTCTTAGGCTTAGTCTAAAAAACACCTAAAGTGCAGGTTCGAGACCTGCCCCGCCTATTGAGGGTCCTAGGCCATAGGCCCTAGGCCCTCAATAGGCGGGTAGCCCAACAGGCAGAGGCGGGTCATCAATGTCAGATTAAGACTATTACCTTAGACTGAAACAAAAGGTTAACGGATCAAATCGAGTTCAGATGTTTTGACTGCTGGATACTGGTTCAATTCCGGTCCCCTCGGCCCAGGGCCACTGACCAGGGCCTGCCTGGCAGGGCCTTAGGCCGAGGGGTAGCTTAAAGGTAAAGCAAAGCAGTATAAGATTAAGCATCTGATTAAAAGGATAGTGTTGATCCAGCGACCTATGGGAAGCAATACCCTGATAAGGTATCGAGCTACCACAATGGCCCGGCGGGCAGGTTACGCCCGCCGGGCTCCTTTAATCCAGCGACCTAGGCTACAGTACCCTAGGTCGCTGGATTAACGGTTTTGTTGGTTCTAAGGATTAGGACTGAAAGGGTGCCTATTATGTCTAAGCGGAGAGAGTTTCTTCAACTCGCTCATACATGGGATCCCTCTAAGCATGGGATTGCAGGCTGGTATGTAAGCGAAAAATACGATGGAATGCGTGCGTACTGGGACGGCGGTATTAGCCGTGGCATTATATCATACAGAGTGCCCTATGCCAATACGCTTAAGGACGCGTGTCCGCGAGTATCGACGGGCCTATGGTCCCGGTACGGTAAGGTAATTTCCGCCCCAGATTATTTCTTGGATTCTCTGCCGAGAATCCCTCTGGATGGCGAGCTATACTTAGGGAAGGGTAGCTTTCAACAATTGGTGAGCATAGTCAAAAGACACCAGCCCGATGATCGCTGGAAGAATGTTAAATATATTATTTTTGACATTCCAGGTGACGCGGAAATGTTTCAAGATGGCAGACTGACTTCACCCAATTTCAAAACAGAGTTTGTCAACCTCCACACTAAGATCGAGCGACCCAACGGGAGCGAAATAGTGAGGCGTTTTACTCAGACTTTGAGTATAATGAAGCATTTCGTTTCTCCATACGATGATACAATCGAGGTAGCAAAACAGTATCGTTTGCCTCTTCAGACTGATCGGGCTATCGACGAGTTAATGGCTAGAATGGACAACGTAATATTAGCCGGCGGCGAGGGGTTAATTTTACGCAAACCTGAGAGTATCTGGACTCCTCAGCGTACTCACCACCTGCTCAAAGTTAAGCGGTTCTACGATAGTGAAGCCATGGCCACTGGGGTCAATCCTGGCAAAGGAAAGCTGGAAGGGTTAATGGGTAGTCTAATAGTCTTCTGGAAAGGAAAGACGTTTGAGTTGAGTGGGTTCACTGATCGTGAGCGTTCACTGACGGCTAGCGGAGAGAGTAAATTCTTTCCACCAGGGACCTTGGTTACTTTTAAATATAGGGAGCTGACTACGGACGGTATCCCTAAAGAGGCTCGTTACCTTAGAGAGGCTGTACAATGATTATTAAATGCGATAGTTGTGAGATTGATATGGACGAGGTTCATGCAAACCTTTGTGAAGTCTGCGACTTGAACCTATGTGACGAATGTTTCGACGCAAAGCATTTAGAATGCGAGGAGGACAATGACTGACTATAATGACTACGACCGCGAAACCATAATGAAGCTGGCCGAAAAAGCTCTAGTCTCTAATGGTAGTCCTAAAGCACAGGTACACTTTAAGTATACCTGTCCCAAGTGCGGCGAGCGTTGTACGTTGGAAGAACCAAACACTCTATATGAAAGGGGAACCTGCTTCTCGTGTGGTGCCGACGAGCCTATCGTAAAGGCTGGCTTTATGTTAGCTATATGCAATATCTAAGGGAGCACAGTGACTAAAAAAATCACACTAATAAAACTGAGAAACATGCTTTTTGAGCTTGGTAATAAGGCAGTCTTCGTGGGGCTGGATGTGGAGACCTACCCCAAAGTTAAAGTGTCCAGCAGCCCTATTATCAAGCGAGCCAGGATCGCTGGTCGAGCTGGAGCAAAATACCGCGATCCAACGTACCAGCGATCATGGGGCAAGCGGCTGGCGGAATCGCCAATGGTTGAACACGAAGGTAACTACTACCTAGAGATTGAGGTTACCTCGGTCCCGGAGGAAGAGTACTTTGACAAGTTGAGCGGGGAGGAAATTACTAAGGAGGAAGCACATAAGCGAGGCTACCGTCAACGGAACGATAGCTATCTCCAGGTGTTTCGGGACTACAAACTGTCGAGTATCAAGAAGCTCAGGCTGAACAAGGAGGAGTACGAGGTTACCTAATGACAAATACGACGCACTATGTATGCACGGATGAAATCGTCGCCGCGTTTCCGACGAAACAGGCATGTAACAATTGGCTTAAAAAGCAGCCAACGCAAAGTAACCCTGCCAATATCAGCCGCTACACGGCTCGTAGGTTACTGGTCCAGCTAAAAGGGCTGGGGTGTTATAAAGGATCAAAGGACTCTATAAAGGAGACTATTAGGGCTAACTCTGCTACAGCATTAACCAAAATGTCTATTGAAGCTGGACACGGTGTCTTTTGTTTCCCGCCTATTAAAATCTAAGGATTAAGAAATGTGTGAACCAGCCCATAGTATCGTTCAGTTTGACACAAGAGAGTGTCCTTACAGTGGTGAGCCATTCGGAGGAATTCACCACGCTAGAATAGGTCCGTATGTGATGATACATCAACCGGGCATGGGTCATAGCGAGGCTATGGACAATGCCAATATAGTCTCCCCAGCACTGTGGAAGTACCTGCCACCGCCCCTCTACTGGGAGGGGTATTGGTGGGAAGGCGATACGATCCTTTACGATGGCTCTATCGAGAGATATGCGTCCTGCGGTATAGATTTTCATGATGCCAAGGCTGCGGCCTACGAATTTAATAAGCGGACAGTGATGAAGGACATCAGGACGCTTCGCAATTTTATCGAGCAATCGATGATGACCAGCGACCGGCGAGAATACTACTCGTCGCGTGTCAGCATCAATATGCTGGTGCTAGCATCATCAGGGATTCTTGAGGAAAAACTCCGTCGTATACGACAGACTTATAGGACGCAGGAACAATACCGGACCATGCAAACCTCGGCCACGGTTGGGATGCTGCGGAACAAAAAGAACGTGAAAAAGAAATTCCACTACCTGTGGGAGAGAGGAGAGGAGCCTATGATTGCTCAGAGTGTCTAAAATAGTTAATTAATTAAATATAGAATGGGCCGCCCATTGATCACCCGGCTGGTAAGGGTTGGGAGGTCGCTCAAAGCTCCCAAGCAAACGTGCTTAACCCAGCAAGGCCCAAAACGCCTACTAACCATGAGGAGTATAGTCATGAGGATTTAACAATGGTCGATCCAGCGACCCTGTTTCAGAAACCAGGGTCGCTGGATTGTTTCTCGTAGGAACTTTTAAAAGGATATAGGACAATGAGCATTGATATTGCGTTGGCGAGACAATTGCTGGACGAGTACGAGGTTGAGTCGAGCCAAGCGGAAGCAGCGAAAACTGAACTGACAACGGCCCAAGTGAATCTCGATACTGCAGTTACTAATTACACTCGTGAGAACGACGAGGCTAAGGCAAAACTGAAAGAGTTAGTGACCGCTTTGCAAGCAGCACTGGCGGACTAGGTAAAGGGGTACTGGACACTGCCAGCTAGCAGTGTCCAGTATCCAGGGCAGTACTATTACTGCCCTGGATACTGGACAATCACTGAAGGAGGATGGTTATGGGTCGAATCAAACCGTTAAAGTCTCGAACAATGAAACTCGACGAATTACAAAAGGCAACTCTAAAATTATACCAGCAGGTTCGTCGTCAGATGAACCGACAGCCATGGCAGGGCGGTATGAGTGACGGCGAGTTTCTGGACCGTGAGATATTGAATAAATCCAGTGACCCTGAATCAGTATAATAATTTTTATCAGTATTACTGGTCGCTGGATTATTAAGCAGACAGCAGTTCATATCGGACCACTAACTGTTGGTTGGCATTGGCGTTCACGAAAACCACAGTGATCTTGTAGTGTAGTGACCCTGAATCAGTATAATAATTTTATCAGTATTACTGGTCGCTGGTCGCTGGATTATTAAGCGAGGGAGTAACCAATGATCAAACCAGGTGACAGGTTCGGTAATTTTGTAGTAGTGAAGCGGACACGGGGCAGTACGACCTGGCTGTGCCGCTGTGACTGCGGCGTCGAGATCGAGAGGTCCACGTACAGCCTCCATCGGCCATTGTGTCCAATGTGTTCATCGTGTCGCAAGTCCAATCGTCGCTGGAAGGTACCAGGGGATTACTCTTATATTTAAGGAATAGCATGGCACGGCAAAAAATTTATCTGGGTGACAGCGTATATGCTGAGTACGATGGGTACAATGTGATTCTAACAACAGAAAACGGATTATACGATGATCCAAGTAATCGTATTGTTATGGAACCAAGAATAATATTAGTATTCACAGAATCTATTAAAAAGTTTTATGGGAGCGGAAACGATGACGAAACTGAAAATCACTAGTGACCATAAGTCGCATCCAGCCGACAAGTTCGGCGACCTGGAATCAAGCGATCTGTTTGTGTTTCGCTACAACATATTCGAGCTGTGTCTGCGACTGAAAGGAACTCAGTTCTGCAATCTGGAAAATGGGGAACTTTGTTCGTCTGCTGGTGACGTCCCTGTGTTTCGCTGCCATGGCAGGTTGGTGTGGGAACTTGAGTAGCGATATTACCAAAAATCTAACTAAGGGAAACTGAGTATTTAAGGAGGGGATGATGAAAAGGAGTGGAAAGAAAACGATGCGGAAACCCCTGGGTATAATCGGCACCCTTAAGAGTCGATGGAGTGAATAATGTTATGGCTACATGGAGTTTGGAAAGTTAGCAGTAGAGAAGGATTGTTTTTATTAATTATTTACGAGGAGGACGCTAAGTCAATACTGGAAGCACACATACTTAGTCCTGCAGGGATTACGGTTAAAAAATACCAGACCAAAGACATTATATCATTGACAGAATTGGCTTCAATCGCTGAGGTTGTAGTAGACCGTCTAATAGAGAAATTTCCAGGTAGTAAGAAACATTATTACTCGTATGATAACTATGAAAGGAACATAAGTCAATGTCTGCTTTACTCACTGATCCAGTAACAGTAGCACTAGCGTTGTCATTTTACCATGACAAACTTTCTCCTTTTGAGAGAGCAAACAATGTAATCGAACACTTTGAAGTGAACCAGATAGAGCGTACCATCGGCTCAGGGTCGCTGGCCGCTATTATAGCAAACCGGGGTGTCCAAGCCTTTAGGCTTATGCCTCGGGACATGTTGGTAGTATATATTAATCATGCTCTTGAATTCTATGGAAAATACAATGAATCTCAAATTTAGCTACCCACTGATCACAGCTGAACCAGAAGTCTTCGCCCGCATTAAAGAGTGTGAAAAACTTATTGAGGACAATCTTTTATTACGGGATAGTTGGGTAATGTGTTTCGAAACATTGACTAGACTGGGGCGTAACGAGAAGGGCACAGGAGTACTTATGTGGACAGATTTCGCCCCATTCTCGTTCATGTGGAAAGCTGCCGGGCTAACTGGTGGATTGATTTTTCATGGATCATTTGATGGGTATGGATCAGGGAGCGGGCCTACATACTCAGTTTGTATAGAGAAGACCACTGGATGGGCTTTGCATTCATAATCATACATAATCATACATAATCATTCATAGGAGGCAATATGCTAGTTTTGTCAAGGAAAAAAGACGAAAAGATTTACATTACTCTCCCTAGTGGTGAAGAAATTATTTTAACACTAGTAGATATTCGATTACATAGCTCTAGAATAGGAATTGATGCCCCACTAGACTGTAGAATACTAAGGGAGGAGCTAATAAAGCTGGAAGCTAATGAAATACTTAATTGAAAACAAAATTCTTTTTAAAATGTCTGATAGAAACTGGCAAGGATTCTGCAAAGCAAAGTCTCAAGGAGTTGATCCTTCGCCAGCGGAGTTTGGTGGGGTTTTACTAGAGTACAATGTACCGGACATTACAGATTGGGACATGGATGACTACGCTAAGGATGCTAAGGACGCTGCAGCGGAACCCAGAGTGGATGAGCCTAAGAGAAATCGAAGACTCAGCAAGCGGTCTTAAATTGACTACTGTATACTATGCTGCCCTGACTACTTGGTGGACATGCTTCCCCCAAGATCTCTACACAATGCCCGACAGTGGGCTACCGTGCGACCCACGGAGGTCGCCTCTCTTTCAAGCCGATCTAGATGCCTTTCTGGCAGTGGCGAAACGCAATGTGGAACATTATGGAGCCGGAGGTCTCAAAGCTCTAGAAGCAGCGTTCCATGGTAATATTATTCTAGCAGACAGTGGCTGGCCCACTAGCCTTGAAAAGTGGGATAGCGTTAACTCTTTTTTGGGTCTGTGAGGGTATAATGGTAGCAAACAATGGGATTTCGGTGAGGCAATTGGGTAACAGGACGATACCGGAACCAACAATACGGTTAGAATGGGGCGAGGACCTTAGTGCTGAAAACCGAGAAAGATTAAAAGAAGGAGAAACAGCGTTGTTGTATGATGCGGAGGGGAAAACCGTACCGCTTCATTCTTCTTAGCAGCGATGGGGTTTTAAGAGAAAAGAAGTACTCACCGGACGGGATTAATGTTAGAGGGAAATTGTTCGACTTAATTATGGAAAGGATTAATGATGAAAAGGCTTATTGAGGACGACAGTGCTAGCGGGTTTGATACTATGCTAGGGGAAAAGATTTGCTTGTTCTGCGGTGTGTATTTTTATACCGGCGAGCTGGTAGGCGTTAATAGCGACCACCTGGAACTCAAATCACCCAAACTGATCTATGAGACCGGCGAGCTTAGCACAGGTGGATGGAAGAATGCTCAAGATCTTCCATCGCCGTGGAGAGTTATGCTTCAGGGAATAGAGTCTTGGGGCCCAGCTAAGTGCTAATAGTATTATATATTGTAAAGAAACGCGACGCTGGCTGGCCTAACGGCCAGCGTCACTGACCCAGTGACCATGAATCAGGATAATAATTATTATCCTGATTCATGGTCACTGGTCACTGGATTATAAAAGGAGTAATAATGTTACCACTTAATAGGAAGTCTGGGTCTCGGTCTAGGTCTGGGTCTGGGTCTGGGTCTTGGTCTCGGTCTAGGTCTGGGTCTGGGTCTGGGTCTGGGTCTGGGTCTTGGTCTTGGTCTTGGTCTCGGTTTCGGTCTTGGTCTTGGTCTGGGTCTGGGTCTTGGTCTCGGTCTTGGTCTCGGTGACATAAAATGCTAATTAATAAGAAATGTAAATATCGATTGGAATCTAAGTCTGGGTCTCAATCTGTGTCTTGGTCTGGGTCTGGGTCATGGTCTCTGCCTAAATCTAAGTCTAAGTTTGGGTATTGGTTCCCGATTAAGGAGTAATAATGTTACCACTTAATAGGAAGTCTCGGTCTGGGTCTGTGTATTGGTTCCATGATATATAAGCCAGCGAAGGAGTAATAATGTTACCACTTAATAGGAAATTTAGGTCTCGGTCTCGGTCTCTGCCTCGGTCTCTGCCTCGGTCTCGGTCTCGGTCTCGATCTCGGTATCGGTCTTGGTCTGGGTCTTGGTCTTTGTCTTGGTCTTGGTCTGGGTATTGGTCTGGGTTTCGGTCTTTGTATTGGTCTCGGTCTCGGTCCGAGGAGAGATAATGATTAATATAAAACGCCGAGCTATTGGTAAATCGAGGGCTATGCATTGTCCATGGTCGTGGTCTGGGAAGCTGTCTCACGCTTGGTCGTATATTGGAAACTTTATGGGGTCTGTGTCTGGCTCACAATCTAGATATGGATCAGGGTCTGGAGTATGGTCACGGTATTGGTCTAAATAAAATGATGCTAATTACTAAGAAACGTAAATATAGGTCGTGGTCATGGTGTTGGTCATGGTGTTGGTCTAGAGTTGGAACAGGGTCTTGGTCTTTGTCTTACTCTGGGTCTCGGTCTCGGTCTAAATCATCCAGTGACCCTGAATAAAGATAATAAATATTATACTGATTACTGGTCGCTGGTCGCTGGATTACTTTTACTTTTACTTTTACTGGAGGGGAAAATGAGAATTCCGACTTATTTATCACCAACGTCGCTAGGTATCTGGAAAGCTGACCGCGAGCAATACTACTTGCAATATCTTTCCGAGAATCGGCCACCGCGACCACCGCAAACCGAACCAATGTCTGTAGGTTCAGCTTTTGATGCTCACGTTAAGAGCTATCTATACGGCAAAGATGGGCCATTGTGTGATGTTTTTGATTTTACAACATTGTTTGAAGCACAGGTCGATCCAGCGAACCGCGACTTTGCACTGGTCGCTGGCAAGGAATGTATGGATGTGTATAGAAGTAGTGGAGCACTATCAGCTCTTGAAAAACTGATAGGTGGGGCGGCCCCTAGGTTTGAATTTACAGTGGAAGGGACAGTTAACGGCGTTCCGCTACTTGGAAAACCAGATATTTATTTTACTAATGATGATGGTATTAACATTTTACTCGATTGGAAAGTGAACGGGTATTGCGGCGGAGGTAGGAGTCCTACTTCGGGGTACACTGAGCTATATTATGCTGATGGTACACGAGGAGGGTCACACAAAAAAGCCCAGCTGTTCAAGCTCGGCACCGCCGGCCACGGAGGGGCCAGCCTTACAGTGAACGGTGCCTCCACGCTAGATATGGTTGACAAAAGCTGGGCTACCCAATTGGCTACATACGGCTGGCTTTGCGGCGAGCCTGTTGGTAGCGACTTTGTCGTCGCTCTCGATCAAATCTACCGAACGAGGGGAGGAGGGAACAGGCTCGCGGTTGCCACCCACCGCTGTTATATAGGGTGTGACTTTCAAAAAACAGTTATAAGCGAGTACTCCACTTTGTGGGAAATTATTAATAGCGGCTATATTTTCCGTGATATGACCAAAGAAGAAAGCTGGTCACGGCAAACTATGCTCGATCAAGTCGGAGACGCCTATGATGGGGATGATGAGCTTACAGATTTTCTTCGCGAAATGAGGTAATCCAGCGACCCTGAATCAGGATAATATTATTATCAGTATTATGGGATTATGGTCGCTGTAACGCGGCCATTGGATAACCCAGTGATGTAGTGACCAGTAATCAAGATAATAATTATTATCCTCATTACTGGTCACTGGAGATGATATGTTAATTATGAAACTACGCTGGGAAATCGGGAAGACTCTTGCGAACTGCGGAGAATTAACATTCCGACACGGTGAGGAATCTGAGCGGTTCCGTACCACTGTGCGATCAGGGATTATGCCTCCTGGTTTCGAGGGTATCCTCGAATCTGGATGGGAATCTCGTCCATGATAAAATTATCATGGTCCATGGTGATACCCTCAACCATGATAATTTTATCATGGACGAGGGTCGCTACATCGCTGGATTCCGGTCCATGATAAATTTATCATGGTCCATGGTGATACCCTGGTCATGATAAATTTATCATGGATTCTAGGTCACTACATCGCTACATCGCTACATCGCTACATCGCTACATCGCTGGATTACCAATGCCTGTTATGATAAATTTATCATAACGGCACTTTGAGATAAAAATATTGCATTCTTTGGGAGGGAGGGGACATGATAGGCGACAAGCTTAATGAGATTCTGACTTTTCTACCGGGGTGTTCTCGCGGAATAGTAGCCGACCGAATGGGAAACTACTTTTTTATGTATCCCGTTGGGCCTGTGACTAGAATAGGGGTTACTACTGGTCGGAGAGTACTAAAATCGGTCACAGTTGACGATCAAACAGAGAGACTAGCTTCCCGCTTTCGGGAGTTTGCAGCAGACAGGGGAGCTACCATTGTATTTGATCGCTTTATACCTCCGGCTGTATCTGGGCCGTTGAAGACGGGGCGGACCACGTTTGTATGGAAACGAACGGGAGGTAACGTTCCTGAACTTATGGGTAGTATTATTACATTGTAGCTGCACAATATCGCTACATCGCTGGATTCAATCCAGCGACCAGTGAGCTAGTTTCGTCTTTCTTTCGCTGCACGATATTTTTAAAAATTTTTAAGCACTTTTTTAGCTAGTTTCGTCTTTTTAGATTACTGGTCGCTAGATTTCTAGATTTCTAGGTCGCTGGTCGCTAGATTTCTAGGTCGCTAGATTTCTAGGTCGCTGGATTTCTAGGTCGCTAGGTCGCTAGGTCGCTAGATTTCTAGATTTCTAGGTCGCTAGATTTCTAGATTTCTAGGTCGCTAGGTCGCTAGGTCGCTAGGTCGCTAGGTCGCTAGGTCGCTAGGTCGCTAGGTCGCTAGGTCGCTAGGTCGCTAGGTCGCTAGGTCGCTGGATTCTTGGAGACTGGAATGAGGGAGGCAATCTTTTATTGTATTGGCTCGGGACGGGCGATCTGGCTTCAGGAGGCAGGGGCAGGGGCAGGGGCAGGGGCGGAGGTTCGTATGACAGTTGGTCACATTCCTGAGAAAATAGGGACCTATGAAACCTTAAATTCGTCCCTAGTGAAGGAATATTTATTAGATTACGGTAGGGAAGGGGTCCTTGGAGCGGATTTTGAGATAGCTTGCTCTTCTTATGGTCGCAAGATGCGGACGCTTTAACGTCGCTCTAAATTCTGCACACTTTACTAAATAAATATTTTTCAATGAGATTGGCACACCAACTTTTTGGGCCTGAAAATGTCAAGTAAAAAATTGGACACCACCCAGAGGAGGGAGGATTTGAAACAGGGGTCATAGCGGCCCTGAAACAGGGTCAGGCTGTAACAAAGAGTTGTGTCCTCCTTCATGCCCCGCGTCCCGTAGAACGCTGGCCAGGGGCCTGTTTCAACCCGCCACAGAATCAGGGTCCAGCGACGAGAAATCGAGGTACGAGACATCTGTACACCGCGTTGACTGGTTTCCAACTATGTACCCATATCCTTTACCCCTTTAAGAGAGAGAGAGAGAGAGAGAGAGAAGTATTAGAGAGATAAGAGATCAGGTAAAAAGTTGGAAACTGGTAGGCGGCCTTGTAACGCGGCCTTTGCCCTAGGTGACTCCTGAGTCGTCTCGACCCATTTGCGTGTGATCTGGAGCGAGCTAGGGGCCTTCCTGAGGATGTTAGAGGGGCCACCTGACCGCCAAAAGGCTCTAGCCTTCGGCTGGGCGTCTGAGATAGCTGCTAGTATAGTAGAGAAGCCCCAAACCGGCGGCCGAATCCAACCCGCCACAGAATCAGCCCCTCAGAAGGTGCTTTCAGGGCGGGTAGAATCCAACCCCCTCTAAAGAGACTCAACCCCTCGAAAAACAGACCTTCTGGAATCCCCCAGAAGCATGCCAAGAAAACATTTATTTATTTTTTATTTACGTTGTGTACAAAACTGTGCAGAGAATTGACTATTTTTTATTTAGTGAACCGTGCAGAATGTATTGGCTCTCAGTCAAGAGGTAACATGGCTCATTGTAATCAATGTAATCGGGATTTTTGGGGCTTTTTGAGACAATATACCATGTAAAAGTAAAATTCTCGAATGGACGAAAATCTTGCCTCAGTGTGCCATGGTAATATAGTCGCCCCGAAGGGGCGACTGTATAGCTACGTTGATTCTTGTACCATTGTATTACTTCCATTGTCCTATTGTCCTTTTCTCCAGGGGCCGATTTTCTCTAAAATTTCCTTATCTAATGCCTCGCTGCCAGTACTCTTTGAATTAAAATGCTTGAGACGTTGCCAAGTTTCATATAAATATTTAAAACGCTCGACTTCGCGTTTTTCTTTGCGACCTTGATCTGTTTTTGACCATTGTCTTTCATTGTAATCCATAATAATTTTAACCTTTCTGTTGCGGGCGGCGAAGCCGCCCTCTGCTAACCTATTTTCAGACAGTTTCACAGACTATTGAGAAAAAATCCAGCGACCTGCATTTTTACATTACTGGATTCTTGGCCTCTGGCCTATATTTCATGATTCAGGCTCATAGGCTCATAGGCTCATAGGCTCATAGGCTCATAGGCTCATAGGCTCATAGGCTCATAGGCTCATAGGCTCATAGGCTCATAGGCTCATAGGTCGCTGGATTCGTCTACGTCTGGGAATCCTTCCCAAATAGCTTCCAGCATTGTTTCGCTGTAGGCTACGAAGCAATCGTAGCAGAGATGAGCATTCCCAGCATTAGGGAGCGGAATTTTCTTCACCTTTCCGCTATTGGAGCGACAGCAGTCTCCGTCACAGCCAGGAATATTGAAAAAGAAGCTCATTTTGAGTCCTCCCTCTTCCGGGCTGGCGTCGATGACATTGTAGAGAACCTCAGTATCACCTTGGTCGAGGTCCAGGTCCATTAGTATGTCTTTTATGACATCTTCATGAGCCACGATAGTTAGACGCTTGATGCACATTGTTTCTCCTTTCGTAAATAACACTGAAACCAAGGTCGCTGGATTTGGTCTATCCTCAACAACCCAGCGACCTTGCTTCTAATCTCCAGGCATTTCTGGGGTACAATTTTGGGGATGTCGTGGCATACTATTCAAGTCGGTTGATCCATCATACTTGGTGACCCATATAGTACGCCTTGTTTGTTAGCCGGTATCAGCTGGTAGTCCTCTTCATGGTCACCACCACCCCACGGGACGAATACGATGGCTTCAATTACTTCGCCATCGTGTAGAAAATCTTGTAGTTCATTTGCAGCACTCATTGTGTCCCCTCTTTCTAAGGTGCTGGGCTGTTGGTCTATCCTTGCCAACGATTGGAACATTTGCGGAGAATGACAACATTGAAACGTGCCATTCCGACTACGTCGTCGGAGCGGGCTTCTTCTTTTCCCGAGAATTGGCCAACTCTTCGAGCTTGGCCGTTGCCTTCTTCCCCACTTCGGGGTCGCAATGCGACCCCAAAAGCTTCTCAATCTCGTCAGTCGGCTTGTTCAGAAGTGCATCGACCACTTCCGTAAGCGTCTTGACCTTGAATCCGCCGGCGTCCATGAAAGCGGTGAGCGTTTCCATAATACGCTCAAGCCGGTAGATTTCGGCGTCCACTTCCAGCACGTTAGTGCTGGTGTCGCCAGTGACCATTCCCAGCGTGGCCTTCAGTGCCTTGCTGGCAAAGCTGCTGGCTCGTGCTTCGACTTCCCGCCTAGGCATCATTCTTTGCGGGGTGGCATCGCCACCGCCCTTATTGAAGAATGAATTGTGCAGCTCATGCAGCACGCCGCGAATCTGCGGTCCGCCGCCCCTGATGACCAACTCGTTATTGTCGTTGAGCTTCAGCTCATTGACCGATTCGAATTGGGCACTGTCTTGGTCAACCTTCGCCGCTCCACTCAAACGCTGGAGAGCGGTGGTATTGGCCTTGAACATCATTTGCTCGCTCTCTTCGAGCAAGCCGTCCGTGAACTTGAAATAATAGATCACTTGTTCCGCAATAGCCTTGCCAAGCTTGGCCGAGCGGATGATCTGGTTGTTCACGACATTCTGGAGCTTGTCGCGGACCCAAGCTTTTCGCTGGGCAGGGTCTGTCATTGCGTCGTACTCTTGCAAGTCCGCCGCACTGACTCCCTTAAGGTCCCGAGCGATCTGCTTCGCCATTCTGGTCATGATTTCGGTCGCGGAGTGACCGGCATAGTACAGCCGGAAGATACTCCAAACGATCTCACTCTTGGCGAGTGGTTTCGTTGACCCATGATCCATTACCATGTTCTCAGCATCATCACGACTGATGCCCGAGAACACCAAGGCGGGAATCTTCTGCACATTGTTGACCAATGTTGCAGAAAATTGATCTGGGTGGGAATCGATCCACTTGCAGGCACCGATCCTTCTGTAGCCTTGGATGGCTACGAATCGGCCCACGATCCCGAGCTTCTTGCGGTCGGTTTCGCTGGGTTCCCACAACCAAACGCTGGTTAAGATTTTCCCACCCATCGCTTGGATCCAATCCACCATCGAAGGAATATCAAGGTTATTTGCAAACCTGACATTGATGCTGTACTCACTAATTTCAGTGAGCTTGACATCCTTCTCCTTGCCTTCGGTGGCGGACAGAAACTGAAACGCTTTTTCTTGCGGTTCTGACATTTTCTGTCCTTATGGTAAAAATATCATTCCCACAAATGTCCAATCGCTGGCATGTGGTCTATTCTGTCAGCAACCCTCAAACATTGTTAAATAATCCCGAGCACAGTTAGTGGTGACGGATAGCCGTGGCAGCATTTGCCATCTGGCTCCACTTCGCAGCCATCCGGGCATGCCGTTGGCACGATACTGTCACTCACCATTTCCTCCAATTCCTCTTCAGAAAGACTTCGTGCATGGTCCCGAATTCTCTTTCGCATTTCATCAGCAGCCAGCTTTTCAGCTGGGGCAACCTTGACAAACTTTGTTGCGGGCTCGCGACCATTGGTCTTGAAACATTTGACGCACATATGTGCCCATGGCCCTTGCCGCGTTGGAGCGTCGATGATTTCTGTATCACAGACGCATCCGCAAATGTCGCATTTACTTTCAGGCATTGACTTGGTTTTCTTCGTGTTCATAGTTCCCTCTCATTATGCGAGGGTTGCTGACATGTTGGTCCATCCTGACAAGCCAGTGGCCTAGTGAAATTGTTAGCGAAGCTTAGATATTAGATCGTCGCGGTTCTGTTCAAGCACATTGACCTCATCCCTCATATAGTCAATGTACACCCGTAGGGCTGAGATCATTGTACAATCATCCTTACCGTCGCCCTCAGTGTAGAGAGTCTGGAGTTTGCGGTGGCAAGTATCCATTTCTTCCGTAAAATGAAGTAGCTTGCTGAAAAGCTGACTAAGATGGTCGAGATACGACCTTAGGTCTTGACCCATGGTGTCCCCACTTTCTAGCCACTGGCCTGTTGGTCTATCCTGACATTGCCACCACCATTGTTAGGTACATTTGATTTTGATGTATTCAAACTGCCGGCCTGAATCATCCACAAATACGATGACCGCTTTCTCTGGGTGCATTCGTGCCTTGACACCCTCATGGTCGTCAATTCTTTTCAGAATTTCATACCATTTGTATGCGTAGCCGGCGAACCACCACATATCTTTAACTACCGACAACATACAAACAGCTTCAAGGAGCTTGCCTTCGTTGACGAAAGTAAGAATGTGGTCTTTCTGCCGGACTAGGGCATTGTCCAGTAGACTCTCTGATAACGAATCTGTCATTGCACAATCCTTCCTAGTGGTGGCAATGTTGGTCTATCCTATGCGAGAATGATAAATTTATCATTCCCGCATGTTGCCGACATTGCCCGAAAAATGGTTAAAAACTGTAACGCGGACGCTGAATCTTCAACACGTACCGTCGCGTATCCGTACACCAAACGTAGCTGTCGAATCCTTGACTTGCCATTTCGCGTGCTAGCGAGATAGCGTGTTTCTTTTCTCTTAAGACTACCCTGCCCCTGTCGAAGGGACGGTTACCCTTTTGTTGCACAATAAAAGACATGGTTGTCTCCTTTTGGGCAATGTCGGCCGTTGGTCTATTCTTCCGATACTACCCTGATAGTTACACCCAAGTAGGTGTTGCGGAATAACGATTGTACAGTTTTAATACAATGGAATTGTTCGCACAATCCCACACGTAACACTCAAAACCATGTTTTTCTACTATTTCCCGAGCAAACGTGAAAGCTTTTCCTTCTGAATCGAATTTTCTATACCCAATGTCGTTGGGTTTGCTTCCCTTCGCTTGAACGATGAACATATTACCCTCTTTTCTAAGGGTAGTATCGTAAGGATAGACCAACATGCCTTATTCGCAGTATCCCATGTAGCCGTTCTTTGCTCCGCATTTTCATGCCAAGTATTCATAATCCGCACTACAATTTTAACTATCATCCTGATAGGGGTGTCTGCTTTTTATAGTGGTATAACGTATACGTATGGTACGTTATCCTTGCAACTATCCCCAATACTGGCATCGCCTGCGGAAATGACGCAAACTACTTAATGTAGCTTGTAACAGACTCGGTCAGTACTGGCAAGCCGCCCTGCAATAATCCCCTATACGAGTAGCTACGGAAATGGTACAATCCGATAATCATTACCATAATTTATCGGCAAGAGGGACGGAAACCATGAATGCCACGACATTATCGGGCTATTGCAATGGTAGGTCGTATCCCGTAGGACACACCGTTTGATCCATCCCTCTCGCCGCCGTTCGATCCATGAACTATGTTCATTATAATGCCAAACAAGCAACTGTCAAGCTACATATACAAAAGTCACATCGTAAGTTGCTACTATGAAACGAGTTACGTCAATATCGTCCACCATACTATAGAGGGGGTTAACCATATTTGTATCTCGACAATCTCAGTTTGACGTAAGTTGTTACTATGAAACGATTTACAATCTGGACCGATACTGTTTGGATTGTAAATCGTTTCATAGTAAGGATTTACATCCACAACAAAATTGCATAGATTTCTTAGGGTGTTGACGTAAGTTATTACTGTGAAAGCAGTTAATACAATTAACTCCTGAGAGGGGGTACGGACCACCTAGTCGTTGCGGCCCAAAAATAATATGCAATTTTTGGGCCAAAAAGCCAAAAAAGTTTAAATCGCCTACTTTACCTATTTTACCTAGACCCCCTATTTTACCTATTTTTTTCACAGATTACCTACTTTAACAGGGCTCGTGCCCCGTGCCCCGTGCCCCGTGCCCCGTGCCCGTGCCCCGTGCCCCGTGCCCCGTGCCCCGTGCCCCGTGCCCCGTGCCCGTGCCCCGTGCCCGTGCCCCGTGCCCGTGCCCGTGCCCCGTGCCCCGTGCCCCATGCCCCATGCCCCGTGCCCCATGCCCCGTGCCCCGTGCCCCGTGCCCGAGTAAAATTATCATAAATACCTAAAATACGCATATTACCTATCCTACCTATCTTACCTAATCTACCATATTACGATACCTTATACTATAGTGTACTGTACAGTGTACAGTACAGTAGGGGAGGGGTCAAATCAGGACGAGAAGGTCCGATTGTAGTGTGGATGGCCGGGTGCCCCTCCACTATACGACAATTTTAACTTTTTCCGGGACACTTAATCCAGCGACCTCTGTTTCAATATTTTAAAAATCCAGCGACCTCTGTTTCAATATTTTAAAAATCCAGCGACCTCTGTTTCAATATTTTAAAAATCCAGTCCAGTAGTCCAGTAGCGACCTCTGTTTCAATATTTTAAAAATCCAGTCCAGTAGCGACCTCTGTTTCAATATTTTAAAAATCCAGTCCAGTAGTCCAGTAGTCCAGTAGCGACCTCGGTCTCAATATTTTCATTTTAAAAATTCTGCACAGTTTTTTAAATAATTTCCGTACTCCCTCCGCAGGAGGGAGTACGGAACTATACTGTTAGCCACCCAAAGGTCGCCGGATTACAGGCAGTTAAAAGATGCCAAAAATCTTTGACAAAAGTGTGCAGCCATGTTAAAATTATTATGGCCACGCCCGCCGAGGCTGAAGGTCCCTTTGAAGGCGGTTACTATTTTATTGTTTCTGTCGGCCCCTTCGGGGCCGACAGTCGCAGAAATCTGTCGCGTAGAATGCCCTAACGGCAATGGTATAAAAAGTATAGGGCATGGAGTTCTGGTAGGCATTGACGCCGAAGGCTTTGCAACAATACTGACTGCTAAGCACGTAATTCGCGGTAGCATTGATAAGCCTACTGTTATTTTTAGGGGCAGCGGTGCCGCCGAAGGCGGCACCGCCGTCGTATTAAAAATAACCGAGTGGGCTGAATCTGCTAGTTATGACTTGGCTGGCTTACGTGTAAAGCTAACACCTTATCAAGCCGCTGCTTTGAAACCTACTCCGATAGCCCAGAGCCGTCCGGCCCCTAATTCGATTATAGGTAGTGTTAGGACTCGTGGTCCGGTACGTTACGGTCCCTTAAATGAGCAGGGACACCCCTTACTGGAATATGGTGGCCATAGTGTTCAAGGTGACTCAGGTGGCCCTATTCGTGATGCACTTGGTCGCTTGGTTTCTATAGTCTGTACGACTGACGGACATAACACTCACGGCCCACCACCAGAAATCATAGCTCGATTCTTACGTCAGTTTTCCCCCTCGTGACCGTCGGTAGCCACATGCCCGCCGGTGGCGGGTAACCAGCAGCCTGGTAATCCTGATATAGGGGCGACCTATGAGCCACCTAATCCAGCGACCTATGAGCCTGAGGAAGGTTTCGTTATGCCTAGGGTGCCAGCGGCCCCTGAGCCAGCGGCCCCTGAGCCAGCGGCCCCTGAGCCAGCGGCCCCTGAGCCTAGGCCACTGGATTGTGATTGCGAAAAGTCTCTCGACAAGCTAAGAAAAGACTTAGCTACGGTCGCTAACGCTGCGACAGAGTCTCTTTCGTATAAGGACCGTATTGACGCTTTAGATTCTAGATTATCGGTGCTTGAGAATGCCACTTTTACAGTTGAAGTAGTTTCACCTGGTGGCGACTTATTAACAGGAGAGGTCAGGATAAAAGACGGTCTTTTACATCTTGATCTTTCCAAAATAGGAAGGTAACTTATGCCCATCCCAGCGTTTGAGTCAGTACCGGACGCACAAGGCAACCTCAATTTCAAGATGTACAGTGATGCAGCTTGTGCGGTTCCCTTGCTCCAGTCCCAGAATGCCGCTGCTCACGCGAATCGCGTGAACGTGATGGCGGAAGGTTTGTTGGCCGCTTGGGGTAACCGACTGGTGACCCCCGATGTTGTTGAAGCAGTTAGTGCCCAGAAACTGCTTACTGGCCGTGATTCTATGGGTATCGCTGAGGCTATCTCGTTGGCTCAGATTCTGACCAAGGGTGCCCAGACTACGCCTCCACCCACCGCCTAGTCGGCCATAGCCGACTAACCTCCAAAGGAGAAAGAAATGCCTATCCCAGCTTTCGATTCGATCCCGGACGTTCAGGGTAACCTGAATTTCAAGATGTACACCGACGCTGCGGCAGCGGTCCCTCTCTTGATGAGCCAGAATGCTGCGTCCCATTCCAATCGTACCAGTGTCCTCGCTGAAAGCCTTACGGCTGCTTGGGGTAATCGCCTCAATAAGGTTGACATTGTTGAAGCCGTCAGTGCTCAGAAAATGTTGACTGGTCGTGAGTCTCATGGCATCGCGGAAGCTGTTGCCTTGGCTCAGATTCTGACGAAGGGTGCTCAGACTACTCCGCCTGTTACCACTGGTATCTAGTACGCGATTATTATGACTACTATAGAAGTTAATGGTACATTTATTTTTACCAACGGCAAGGTGACTTTCGTTTTTGACGAAAAGTCAGTAGTTTTTAATGAAATCAGTAATATTGACGAGCTTAAGGCGGTGCTGATTGGTATCGCTTCACACGGTACTCAGGCTTCTCTACAAAGTATTCTAGGAGCGGCGGCCCCTGGGCCAGTGGCCCAGGGGCCACTGGCCCCTGAGACAGTGGCCAGTGATCCATTGGAGGCTGCTCGACAAAGAATAGAGCAGGTATTGGGTGATTCGGAGCGTGCCTTTCGGGACCATACTCTTAAAACCCAAGAAGCCCTCAGAAAGGCCGAAGAAACTTATGCGGCTGCCACTTCCACTGACCTCGGAAAGTTCACCTAATGCCAGCGGCCCCGCCGCTGGATTGAAGGAGACTCTGGTAGAGGTTATTGATCTACAAGAGAGGGCCGATGCTAGGGTGGAAAAGTGGCTTGATAAGACCGTTAATATACTAAAACAGTTAGGAGAATCCGGTGCCTGAGTTAGAAATAAGTGTTGACGCCGATCTGGAAATTGCACAGCGTAGCGGCTTGATGGACTACAAAGACGCTATTCTAATTCAGATTTTGCGTGAGGTTCAGACTGTTGTACGTAGCACTGCTGCCCGTGCAGCGGACACCAGTGCTAAAAAAAACATCAAACTCGTATCAAAGTAATCCAGCGACCTTGGTACATTAGTGTAGCTAAAATAATTATACCATTGCTGGTAACTATAATTATTGCGGCTACTAGTGCTGGTGTTACATTGTTTTTAGTAGATTCACAACCCGAGACCCAATCTACAGGGGGACCAGTAATACTGGAAACTAAGTAGCCTTGGGTGGGCGGGCTGGGGTCAGTCGCTATAGCGGCTGGCCTCATGCCTGTTACATATTTGTCCCCCTCCAGCGACCCTGGTCCATTCTCCCAGTTCCCAGGGTCGCTGGGTTTTTAGATAGTATTATGATCGAACACAAGCTAACTAGGTGGGATCCAAAAATCCATCATCCTAGCGAAAAATGTACTACTACTCACCACAATATACAGTGTCCTTATCGCAAGGTCCCTGGCACCAATGGTTGTCAGCGACATAGTTCTATTCATAATCAGATTTCAGCAGAGAAAGAAGCTCTTAAAAATTATCGTTTGTCAAAGTGGAAGAGTAGGATTGGGGAATTAGCAAACTCGCCTGGAGTAAAGAGCTTACGTGAAGAGATCGGCATTCTTCGAATGATTTTGGAAGAAATGCTGGAGGGATGCGGGGACCGTGTCGAGCTACTACTGTTTTCGAATCGCATTGGCGATTTGGTAATGAAAATTGAAAAGCTGGTAGTTAGTTGTGATAAATTAGAAAACAAAATGGGTATGCTATTGGATAAGCAAAGTGTATTATACTTGGCTATGCAATATGTTGAAATTATTAATGAGCACGTTACCGACAACATTACTCTAGAAGCCATTAACGAAGACATAATTAAGGTGACAGGTTTCATAGGGAAAAATGGATGATACAATCATAATCTTTGCCGCTTTAGCATTTCTCAGTTTCTTGTCGGGTATAGCAGTCTACTTACAATCTCTCAATGGAAAGCAATTTAATAAGACACAAGCTATAGGGTTCATTCTACATATGACAATATTGGGTCTAGGTTGTGGTCTAGCTACTAAGAAATTTTATGAAGGGGATTCATATAGTCTAATTGGCTTAATAGTACTATTATTGTTGTTAGGAAAACCAGAAACTATTATACATTTTTTCTTGAAAAGGATTGGTGTAGATCTTGGCAACAACAAACATGAAAAAATCGACTAGCATAGTTGGTTATGGGGTATTTATTTTAACTGCGGTGGCCAGTATGTACTGGGCCTATGAGGCTAATGTACGCAATATATCATTAATTTCTGAAATTGAATCATGGCGACGAGTAATTAAAAACTTTCCTAGTGGTATAGTTATAGTTGATGCGAATACCGGCGATATTATTGACACTAATGATGGTGCATTAGAAATCTTTGATAGAACTTTGATTGATATGCTTCGCTCAGATGTGCCTAGCTTAATGGTAGATGGCACTAGAGACAAACATATAGGATACTTTGGTGATAAAAGAATCTTTGATCGTTGGAGGTTCAACATACTTGTTTTTGATTGCCTCATAAATGAAAAAACATATACTATCAGATTACAGTCTCTTTATATTGATCATCACCCACATTTTTTAGTTTTTATTAACGAAACTAATTCGATCGTGTCACCTAGAGATGATAGACTACGAACATGACTTAGTGAAGCTCTTTAATGAGCGTATAATTACAGGTCTTAAGAGACGAACTATAGTCACACCTAGCCAATGGGCCGAGAATTATAGGGTAATGTCCCCTCCTTTCCCAGGACCTTGGTCATTTAAGCATCATCCCTGGTTACGAGGAATGCATGATAGTGAAGCCGAAAACAATGTAGGTCAAAAATCGGCTCAAATGGGTTTTACTGAGACAGTACTCAATATTGTATTTTTTAATATTGATGTAAATAATGTCGATTGTCTCTACATATTGCCAGCAAAAACACCTGATGCGAGCGATTTTAGTGCTGCACGGTTTGACCCAGCTATTGACCTATCTCCACATTTGAAAAAGCTATTCAGTGACGTAAAAAACGTAGGTCATAAGAGAGCTGGCAACACAAATCTTTATATTCGAGGATCAAAAAGTCGTTCTGGTCTAAAATCAGTACCCGTTGGGGTATTAATTTTTGACGAGAAAGACGAGATGGACCAAGACAATATTCCTCTGGCCCGCGAACGTCAATCAGGACACGATAGGAAAATAACTTGGGAGATTTCGACACCAACGATTGATGGTTGGGGAATAAATATGACATTTAATCAATCAACTCAGGAACATTTTTTCTTTAGATGTCCTGGGTGTAATAAAATGGTAGATTTAACATTTCCTGATTCTTTTGAAATTGTCGGCGAAGATATAACTGACATACGAATCAAAGAATCATATGTAAAATGTAAATTATGTCATAAAAAGTTGGAGCATAGAGAAAAAACCAGCTTTATGATTAATGGAGAATGGGTTCCTGCTCAGAGAAACAGGGACGTGCGTGGTTTTTATGTTAACCAGATGTATTCGCCTACCATCACACCAGCTAATTTTATAGAGTCCTACTTCAAAGCTCGAACTAACCCCGCTGATGAGCAAGAGTTCTATAATTCAAAGTTAGGTTTGCCTCACGTTGTTGAAGGAGCACGAGTAACTGATAAAGACTTAGCCCAATGTTACGGTAGCTATGGGAAATTTGCAGAGAATGATAGTGGCCTAGTAACAATGGGAGTTGATGTTGGTACTTGGCTTCACTATGAGATTGATAAATGGCACGTTAACCCGAATTGTATTGACATTAATTCTGAAAGTACATGTCAGCTAATATCGGAAGGACACGTAGCTACTTTTGAAGAACTTGAAGACTTAATGTACCGCTATCAGGTTCAAGGAGTAGTTATTGATATGCAACCTGAACGCCGCAAAGCTTTTGATTTTTGTCAAAAGTTCTGGGGCCGAGCAAAAATGTGCTTTTACGGACGTGGTATCCAAGGTAAGCAAATTCACGTCCATAGCGAAGAAGAGTTAATGATTACAGTTGATAGGACAAGCTGGCTCGACATGTCTTTGGGTCGTTTCAGAAACAAAATGATTAAGTTGCCTACCGACCTTAGTCAAGAATACAAAGAGCACATAAAATCTATTGTCCGTATTTACGAAAAGGATACAGATGGTAACCCAGTAGGAAAATACGTCAAAGCTGGTTCTGCCCATGATCACTTGGCCCATGCACGTAATTACTCTGAAATAGCATTGCCTTTGACTGTTACTATTGGAAGGTCTCAGACGATTGAGAGTGTCGTATAATGCCAGTAGCCGAAATCCAAGAACTAATTACGCTTGCAGAACAGGACTTAAGTCATCTGTCCGATTCTGACGTTACAAAGCTACGGCATCCTGAGTACGATAACAATATTAGTAACTGGTTCAAGTGGCGATTAACTTACGAGTCTGGTGAAGAGTTTCTTAGCCAATATTTGATAAAATTTAGTAAAAGAGAGTCTGATTCAGATTTTACAGCACGAAAAAATGTGTCTTATGTACCAGCGTTCGGCAAAGCTGGTGTCAACGACATTAAGAACTCAATTTTTCAGCGTATTTCTGATGTAACTAGAGAAGGTGGACCTAGTTCTTACTTGCAAGCAATTAATGGTCTTGATGGAGGCGTTGACCTATCAGGTAGCACTATGAATAGCTACGTTGGTAGGATTATATTGCCTGAATTGCTTAGTATGAAAAAAGTAGGCATATTCGTGGATATGCCACCGCTCGGTGGTCCCACAATTCTTGACAAAGGGTCAAACAGGCCGTACATTTATGCCTACTTAGCTGAAGACATTCTTAACTGGACAATTAAGAACTCTGAAGTCACTAGCCTACTATTGAGGGATCATATTTTTCAGGAGTCTTTCGGTCTACCAGTAAAAGTTGTTGAACGCTATAGGTTAATGTGGCGTCGTGACAATGTAGTCTTTGGGCAATTCTTTGATGGTGATGGTAAAAGGATTGGTGGGTTAGAAATCCTTAATCTGCCGTCTATTCCGTTTGTGTTGTTTGAGTTGTCGGAGAGTTTGCTCAAAGATGTAGCAAACTATCAGATAGCTTTGCTTAATTTGGCATCTAGTGATATTTCATATTCACTTAAAAGTAATTTTCCCTTTTATGTGGAGCAGTACGATCCTAGAGTCGATAATGTTTGGGCGAGAGCACCTAGACCAAGCGACACAACACAATCCGACGGTGTAACCATCGTTAAGCCAGCTACAGCAACCGAAGCTGCTGTAGGGGAAAATAAAGAAATTGCTGTAGGTGTTGCTTCTGGTAGGCGAGTACCAAAAGGTCTGGATTATCCCGAATTCAGGCACCCATCAAGCGAACCTCTCAGAGCTTCGATGGATCTACAAGATAGTCTAAAGAAAGATATTAGACTACTAATTAACCTAGCCGTAACTAATCTGACACCTAAAATGGCGTCAGCTGAGAGCAAAGGCTTTGATGAACGCTCCCTTGAAGCAGGGTTGAGCTACATTGGCCTAGAGTTAGAGCACGGTGAACGAAACATTGCAAAATTCTGGACGTGGTACGAGAATCGTAACGGTACTGTATCGACGGTTCGATACCCTGAGAAATATCAGATTAGAATCGAGCACGACAAGCGTGAAGAAGTCAAAGAACTTTTAAGTACGGCTGAAACCGTGCCTTCGATCACATACAAAAAAGAGGCTTTGAAAAGAGTAGTAATGCTCAATGTTGGGGCAGAAATTTCTAATGAAACATTGAATAAGATCCAGAATGAGATTGATAAGGCTGATACGATCTTTAGCAACCCTGATACATTAGCAAAGGATATTGAGCAAGGTCTGATTAGTCTTGAATCTGCTAGTAATGCAAAAACGTATCCTAAAGGTGAAGTCGAGAAAGCTAAGGCTGATCACGCGGAACGAATTAAGCGTATTGCTGAGTCGCAAGCTCAAGCTCGTGGTACACCTGACCTAGGAGGGTTAGCTAACACTTCTCGTTCGGAAAAGCAAGACTCCGACATGAAGGGAACAGTACCTGAGGACGATACGCGAGGGGAGGGTAAATAATGGCATTACTGCTTGCGGATAGTATGGAACATAATAGTAATTATGATACTAATAGATATAAGTGGACGAATATGTACATCGTCTATCCTGGTCTATATCAACGAAACAGTACACACAAGAAAACTGGTACATATGGTTTTAGTATCTATAACGCTAATGCTAGTGGTTACACATACTATAATAAAGGATCGAGCTTTAATGGGGATGTAGCTTTTTTACAATTTCATGTGAAATGGACAGATTTTCAGACAGAGCAATGTCTGTTTTCATTACTTAATACATCTAACGCTTATCAATCATCGCTGTGGGTCAATTATGCTGGTCAACTAGAAATTAGACGTGGCTTAACTACAGCAGTCATTGATACCTCATCATCTAAAATTAGAAATAATGTTTGGTATTACTTTGAAGTAAAATGGACAGTTTCTAACACACTCTCTGCTGATGATATTATTATAAAAGTCAACGGTGTTGAGGTCCTTAATCCATCTTCAGGGGACAGTGCCGATACAGCTAATACTACTATACAATATATCAGAGTACATAGTACAAAGCCTAATGTGTGCTACGTTGATAATTATATTATCATGGATAATACTGGTTCAACGATGAATGCTTTACAAGACGAGGTTTTTATTGAAGCATTATTCCCTGACGGCAACGGAAATTATAGTGAGTGGGTGGGTCAGGATGGTAACAGCACTGACAATTATCTATTAGTGGATGAAG
>Ga0326597_10000506_pt1 | contig 69445 bp, 80 predicted proteins | sample RVTome_12_FD_203789 | JGI IMG/M metagenome (GOLD analysis project Ga0326597, IMG submission 203789) | Soil microbial communities from uranium-contaminated site in the Upper Colorado River Basin, Wyoming, United States - RVT100D185 | ecosystem: Environmental > Terrestrial > Soil > Contaminated >...
GCAAACGGCATTTCTTTTAAATTCAGCATCATATTTTCTTCTGTTTTGAACACTCATTTCTTCCCTCCAGTCGTTTTTATACCAACGACTTAACTGAGTGTCCACTTTTTTAGGGAAGGTTCAGACCGTCTTGAATAAGGATACGACGGACTTCGCGAAATACCATAACTAGATCGTCAACGTAATCCATTAAATCAGGCTCGGCACCAATCTGGTTTTTCACGCCGTAGTCACGAACGCCCCAATAGGGCGGCGATGTTACGACGCATTGCACCGAGTTGTCAGGAATCGATCGAATAACGTCTCTTGTATCACCATGAAGTACGACCACCGGATTTTTATCCGTTGGCCACTCGGTTACCTGATGTTCTAGGGTTGCTTTTTTAGTGTTCTTCATGAAGTGAAGCCTAATATATTCCTAACGTATACGCAATAGTTATTTTTTATCCTTTGATGGCCTGCCGCGCTTCTTCTTGCCGTTACGTGCAAAATATTCAAGATCGCGTTCCTTTATCATGTGATCTCGGCCATACTTTTCAGACGGCAATCGTTCTTCCGCTATATACTGCCGAATTCTAGACGCCGTGACGCCAAGATATGTGGCTGCTTCATCTGTAGTAAAATACTTGCTCATACGAGAGGAATATATTAAAGAATGCGTAATAATACAAGCGAAAAAAATGCCTAACCCGTATAAGGCTTCCGAAAGTCAAGGGTAGAAAGATGCCTGTGACGAAATTTCTTTCGTCTTTTCTTAAATGCCAAGTGGCCTCACACAGAACGTTTGTTCCGACTTGGGTTTCGCCATGGGGCGCAGGAGTTGTCCTGCGCCAAACGCTTATTGAGGTTCGGTCCCCCTTTGATGGTTTATCGGGGGGATGCGAAGACAATTAATTACAGTAATATAAAATAAAAGAAAGATTAGAGCGGATTCGCGTCTCCCGTTGTCGCCGCATAAAATCTATGTTAAGGTTTGGCCATGTCGCATGCCCCATTTACCAGCCGTCTCGGGCTGATTGACAATCTTCGCCAACACCTCTTAAAGGGCAAATGGGCCGTAATGTCAGGCGGCCCGATGATCGGGAAGAGCACCCTGGCGGCGCAGCTGGCAGAAGGGATAAACGACGGGCAACATCAGGCCGTTCTCCTATCGCTGATGGACGCCGATACGGATGCGGGGTTCTGGTCCCTCACCTTCGAGGCCCTCATTCGCGAGGGCATGGGTTGGGACAGGAAAAACCCCTACCGGAAGAACCCGGCCTCCCGCCCCGAGTTCATGTCACAGATCCACCACATCGCCGAAAAAACGTCGCAACAGCAAAAATCGAAACAAGTCATCCTGCTCATCGACGACTGCGAGCGCCTGCTCCCACAAGGGGAGAAACGGATAGCACAAATCGCCAACATGGCCATGGAACTCACCTCCCCATCCATCCACGCCATCTGTTGGATCGGCGGGCTACGCTGGGAGGACTGGGCGCAGGCTCACACGGAGGCCTTCATCGTCCCCCTCCGCTTCTATCCCCTCTCCGTCGTTCCCATCCGGGAGGCCCGGAAGATCATTCAGGAGCAATTGGGCGCGGAGCAGGTGAAAACCATTTGGAACGCAACCGGCGGCCACCCCTACTTAATGGAACTGGCCTTCGCGGAAGGAAATGGAATGAAAATCGACGCCCTCCTCAAACGCATCGATGCTGAACTGCGGCCCGAAGAGGACGCCCTCTTGGCGCAGATTCATCCGAAGGGCGACTGGATGGTTTTGGACACCCTCAAAGACGCGCAGGGTCACCGTCCGGCCAAACGCTTGCTCGACCGGCTTTGCATGGCGGGACTGATCGTGCGGACATTGGATCAGGGCACGGCCGTGGTCCGGAGAACCTCCCCGCTTTTAAACCAGAAGGTGGCGCGATGAGCCAAGGCCAAGACAACTCGAACTCCATCGAAACGCTCCGCCTGCTCTACCCTATTTTCAAGGAAGAGGTCTACCGCCGCCGGGCCATGATCGCCCAAATCAGCAGGCGCGGCGTTTTCGTTTTTACAACCTTATCGATCTTGAGCCTGTTTGTTCCGGTGACGAGTCCGCCGCCTCAGATTTTCAAACTCCTCTGTACCGGCAGCGTCGCCCTGGCGATGCTCTTGATGATTTTTCAGGTGATTCAGGAAAAATCGCGACACGAAAAGGCCAAGCTTCAATTGATTACCCTGGAGCGCGGCCTCGGATTTTTCGAGGAAGGCCGTTACCTGCCCAAGGAACAACTCTATCCCTCCGCGTGGAAAGAACGACCGAAAATCGATCAAGGCTTAATCGTTTCGATCGTCAGCCTCGTCACCAGCGGTCTGATCTTAATCCTACTCATCCTCCGCGTGGGATAAGACCGACGCCGAACACGATTGGCGACGCAATAAGGGGAGGATGAACAACAGATTTTCTTGACCCGATCCCTTGCTTGATATAAACTTTTTATGATGCCTTCCGAACCGACATATCGTATCGACCTCTCCTACGAAGACAACTACAAACAGGGTCCTTTTTTAAAGGGCGAGATCCCAAAACGCAAAATCACTCAGCATGAATCCTTCTTGGGTTTTGAGGTCAATTCCCGAATCGGCATCCCAGCGGGACCCTTGCTTAATGCCCATTGGGTCTTGACTTATGCGGCACTGGGTTTCGATCTGCCGGTCTATAAGACGGTGCGCACCCATTTTGCCCCCAGCCACCCCGCGCCCAATTGCATGATCCTCGATTTGAAAGACGCCATTAAAGAAGACCAAATCGGTGGACGGCTCAAAGTGGCTCCCAACGCCGGAGCGGATTGGGCCGGAGACATCAGCATCACCAATTCCTTCGGCATGCCCTCCCGCGATCCCAAGGAATGGCAGGCGGATGTGGCAAAGGCCAAAGCCGGAATGGGCGAGGGACAGGTGCTCATTGTGAGTGTCGTCGGTACGCCCGGAGAAGGCGTGGATTTGGCGGAAGACTATGCCCTTGGCGCGCGGATGGCGGTGGAGGCCGGGGCCGAAATTGTGGAAATCAATCTTTCGTGTCCCAATGTGATTAGCGGAGAAGGCAGCCTTTTCACCGATCCCAGTGCCTCCTCTCGGGTTTCGGCCAAAGTGAAAAAAGCCCTCGGTGAAACGCCCCTTTTGATAAAGTTGGGCTACATCGCCGATCCGGAGTGCCTCACCCGGGTGGTCGCGGCGAACGCACCCTACATCGAAGGCGTGGCCTCCGTGAACACGCTCCCTTTTGAAGTGGTTAGTGCGGATGGTTCGCCCGCCCTGCCCGGAGAAGGACGCTTGCGTTCCGGTGTTTGCGGTGCGGCCATTAAAAGCTGCGCCATGAGCCAGGCCTCCCGCCTCGTTAAAATCCGGCAAGTGGGCGGCTACGACTTCGTGGTGGTCGGCGTCGGCGGCGCGATGACCACGCAAGATATTCGAGACTATTTTGGCTTAGGCGTCGATGCCGTAATGAGTGCGACCGGCGCGATGTGGGATCCTTTGCTGGCCTATCGGTATTGGCAAGAGAAAGAAAGGGAGAAGGCGTGAAACCCCAGCCCAAAAAGCTTGCGCTCGCCCAAGATGTTTCTCAAATCGAAAAAGTCGAACTGCACCAGCATGTGGATGGTTCGATTCCGGTCGATGTCACTTGGAAGCTCATGCGTAAGCACGGCCTCAATCCGGTCGAAACGAAAAAGGAAATGGAAAAGCTCTTGGTCCTTCAAGAAGGCGAAGAAGGGGCCCTGCTAAAATATCTCGATAAATTTCATTATCCGCAGTGGATCACTCAGTTTTACGGCAACATCTCCCATGTCGTCGAAGCCATCGTCGCGGAAGCCTATGAAAACAACGTGCGGCTTTTGGAGCTTCGCTATGCGCCCATTATCCACACCTTTGCCGGCCTAACGCTGCGGCAAACCATTAGCTCGGTCCTCACCGGGATCAACAAGGCCAAAGACAGATTTCCAACGATGGAAGCGGGATTGATCGTGATTGCCATGCGCCATCAAGGCCCGCACATTGCGAAAATTTTGGCGCGCCAGGCCATCTCCGAAGGCCAAGCCCTTCACAATCGGACCGGCGTCATCGGCTTCGACATCGCGGGAGCGGAACGGGGAAACCCCGCACGGCTTTTTGAGGAAAGCTACGAAATCGCGCGGCGCGGCGGCCTTCATCTGACCATTCATGCCGGAGAGGACGAAGGCCCTCAAGCCATTTGGGAAGCCGTCGATGTCCTCGGGGTCAAGCGCATCGGCCACGGCTGCTCGGCCATTCAGGATAAGACGCTCTTGAAAAGATTGGCGCGGGACAAAGTCATGATCGAATGCTGTTACACTTCGAACTATCAAACGGGAGCGGTCAAACTGGGCGAACCTCACCCCATTCTCACCTTTTTGGAATACGGGATACCCGTTTCGATTTGTACCGACAACACGACGGTTTCGGCGACCAGTCAAAATAAAGAGAACGAAAAACTCCTGCCCTGGCTGAATGAAGCCGAGCTGGCTCAAATCCACAAAGAATCAAAAAAATATTCCTTCATCCATCATGAAAACGGCCGACCCCGCGCCGCTTTGACCCAAATAAAAAATCCGGGTAAAAGACGCCTCGGCCTCGTATAAGCGTGAAGGCATTATAAGGCGGCGCACAGCCCGAGCAGAGCGCTGTGCGCCGCCTTTGAAATCCTCTATCGATTTTGCGGGTGATCGGCAGACATGAACACCCGTCGGGTAGCAAGGTGCAGGGCTAGCCCCAGTCCTTACCTCTTTTTTCAGGTCCAACAAAGAACTCAAGCGCTGAAATGACCTTTTAGAATCTCATCGGATTGAAGCCTTATGACTCGGCATCGATCAAGACAACCGCCGCCGAAAAGGCCGGATCTCCCGAGAAAGAGGGCGTAAGGGCCGCTCCGAAAAGCACCACACTCTGGCCGTTTTCCAATGCGTTAAAATCCACACGTTCCGCTACTAAAGACGTATCGCTCGCTGCTTGGCGGGTGCGAAGAATATAGGCCGTCGTCGGAACATGGACCCACACCGGACCGCCCACGGCACTTAACAGGTGAAACATACGGTCGTCTCGATCGATTTCCGAAATCGTCCCTTCAAGTTTTGATTGAAGGCTTCCCTGCCCCTTGATGACAATGACAGAGGCCTTAAATTGGGCCGGCGAATCACTAAAGATAATCCCTTTGATAATAACGCGCTTTCCGGTCGTCAGATCGGAAGGACTGGCCGCCTCGTGCGTGCCGCCTTGAAGCAAAATGGTTTCGTCTTGAAAGAAAACTGTCATCTCGCTATCAATTTCCTGGTCTGGGTCAGGAAGGAAAACGAAACGGTCGTTTTCGTCATCGCCAAATTCATCCACGCCTTTTTGAATAACGCCCTGCAAACGAAGGGGTTCGCCGATTTCGATTAATTTAGCCTTCAGCGAAAGGACCGGCTCCCTTGAGAGCAGGCCTTTTACGTGGACGAACTCATCGAGGTCCAAGGCATCAAATCCGGCGGGGTTGCCCGTTTCATCGAAAATGCGCGTATCGTCCGAGACGAAGACCCGTATGCGATAGGGACGTTCGTCTTCGTCGTCATCCGTCTGTGCAAAAAGATGCCGGGTTCGCTTCAAAAGAAAAGACTTGTCTTCCGGCCGAATCGATTCGATCCGCCCTTTGACTGAAATCAGCCGTTCCGCGAAATCGCTCAAAATCGTGACAAAGATCACCGGGCGTAATTTGTATTTCGAAGAAGCTGGATGAATGTGAATAGATTTTTTGGCATCGAAATCGATCCGAACCACCAGGGTGCCGCCAGAAACGATGCGAAAAGGCGTCTTTGCAATCAGATCAATTTTGCCGTTGGCGACCAGTTGAATTTGATCGGATTTAACTTCGTCCCCATTTGTTTTAACGAATAAAGGGTCTTCAACTTTTAAACGGATTTTATGGTAGGTACCTGCCGGAATAGATTCGTTGACCATGAAAAGATCTTCGACTTCTTCCAAAGAAAGCAGGTCGATGCGTCGGCTACCCTGAAAAAGGCTAACCTTTTCTTTATCGTCCGAAAGCAATTCGACCGAACGAACGGTTACAAAAACTTTTGAAAAATCTTCTGTCGGGCCGTCTGTGAAAAGCAGGGCCAGCGTCCCCGTATTTTTGCCTGAACCTCCCCCTCCGCCACCGGGCGATCCTGAACCGGTGGACAGGTCGGAGGACGAACCGCAACCTCCTAAGGCCAAGGCCATAACAGCCAGAAACAAAGACACGACACCCAGACGATTTAAACGCGACCGCCCTATTGAGACCAAGCGAAGACACCTAAAAATAATATTATTTATCAAATCCATATTTCCCCTTTAGCCATATTTTATTATTTTATCCAGAGAAAAGCGACAAATTCTCTTTTCTATCTGAGTTCAGTGTAGAGTAGTGTGAGTGGCCGTGTATAGCGGTTCCTGTGCCTTCACAAAGAATCTGGATAATGTACAAGAAATGTCATGTCTTTACTCCCCGATAATTTTTACCAGAACACGTTTTCGGCGCTTGCCGTCGAATTCTCCGTAAAAAATCTGCTCCCAGGGTCCAAAATCGAGTTGGCCATTTGTAATGGCGACCACCACCTCCCGCCCCATGAGCTGCCGTTTGATATGCGCATCGCCGTTGTCTTCTCCCGTTTGATTGTGGCGATACTGGGAAATGGGCGCGTGCGGAACCAGGCGCTCCAAAAAATCGTCGTAGTCCTTTAAGAGCCCCGGCTTGTCGTCATTAATATAAACCGAGGCCGTAATGTGCATGGCATTGACCAGGCAAAGCCCCTCCCTAACGCCACTTTTATCGATCGATTCTTGAACGTTTAGGGTAATATTGATATAGTCTCGGCGGGTTTTAATGTTAAACCCGAGCTCTTCGCGATAGGTCTTCATTCGGCGGACCTCCCTAAAATTTCCGACAATCTTGCCGAAAGCCACACAAAAAGACAAGCCGCTTTTCACCGAAGTCCGGCGTTCTCACTAAAAAAATGTAATCAGAGGGCAAGGACAAAAAATTGATTCTTTTTTGATTTTTTATTATAGTCTTTTTGAAGGCGTGTAAACGGGGTTTGGAGGTGCGTCATGATGACACCATTGGCTCTATTAATGAATCGAGACATTAAGGACATTTCTCCAAAGGCCAGCCTCCGTGAGGCGGCCCAAATCATGCGCGACCAAAGGATTGGTTCGTTATTGGTCGGCAAAGACGGGGATAAAGTGGGTTTTTTGAGTGAAACGGATTTGGTCCGAAAAGGCATCGCGGAAGGGCTCGATCCGGAAAAAACCCCCATCGAAGCGATCATGAGCAGGCCAATTATCACTATCGATATTGACGAAACGGCAAGGGAAGCAAACGATTTAATGGCCAATAAAGGCATTCGGCACCTTGCCATCACTGACCGGGGAAAGATCGTCGGCATTATTTCGGTGCGCGACCTCGTGATCTGCTACAAAAACAGGCTTTAAGACAACTTCTTTCCGGCATTCATCCCCTGCCACAGCCCATTCCGACGGTCGGATGTCGCTTAGACCAAAAAAGCCGAAAGTCCCTGTAGCGACCTTCGGCTTTTTTTAAACCGGCCCTGATTTAGAAATGCTAGTTCCGAACACCACTCCAGACTTTGCCATCGTCGATCTCTTTATCCGGATTCAAGGCTCTCGCCTTGGCCAAGAGAACATCCGTCGTTTCAGGAAAGGTGGGATCGGAGATACAGCAATCCGAGACCGGGCAAACGGCCGCACATTGGGGTTCGTCGAAGTGGCCGACACATTCCGTGCATCTCTCGTAAGTGATCACATAAATGTTATCGCCGTCGATATACGACATTTGGGTTTCGGCCTCTTCCCCTTCTTCTGCCCCGGTCACCTTATGCCCTGCGGCCTCACAATCGCCCAAATTCTCGAAAATCGCTTCGTTCGGACATTCCGGCAAACACGCTGCACAGGCAATGCATTCGTCCGTAATCAATAGCGCCATAGCTCTTTCTCCTCCCTAAATATTGTTTTAAAACAGGTTTACATCTATAACACGGCCATTTTAGGCATGTCAATTTATTTTGGAGGCTTTTTATTCTGTTTTCGAGCCCCTTGCGCTTCTTTCAAAGCCAAGATCACGCTTTCGACATGACCCTTGACTTTCACATGCCGAAAACATTCAATAATCCGCCCGTCGACCCCGATAATAAAGGTCGAGCGATCTATGCCCCAATATTCCCGGCCATAGTTCTTTTTGAGCTGATACACCCCATAGGCCTTGCACACGATGGCGTCCGGGTCGCTCAATAAAGGGAAACTCAGGCCGAATTTTTGGACAAAGCGCTGATGAGCGCTGACCGAATCCCTGCTAATGCCGAGAACGACGGCTTTTGCCTTTTTGAGGCCAGCTAATGCTTCCTGAAAACTGCAGGCCTCCTGCGTGCATCCGGGGGTATTGTCCTTGGGATAAAAATAAAGGATGACATCGCTTTTTCCAAGAAAGGATTGGAGGCTCAGCACTTTACCCTCTGACGAATCGAGTGTGAACAGCGGCGCTTTGTCTCCTGGCTTTAAATCGACCATACTTATTCTCTCATAGGGATAGTGTCCCCGGCCTTATGGGTTTGGGGGCTTGGATCAAGCTTTATGATGCATCGATTTTTTGAATGAGTGGCGCGGGGTTGACCAAGTGGCGCTTCATCCCGAGTTCTTCCGAAGAAAAGCCCATCGCCAGGCCCACCAGCTGGGGTAAATGGAGAATGGGCATCTCGAGTTTGGAAGAGGCGCCCGCTTTCTCCTGATGCTTTTTTTCGGCCCGTTCCTGGTTAAAATCGAGTCCCATGTGGCATAAAGGACAGGGGGTAACCATGGCATCGCCCCCATGGGCCTTGGCATCACTGACGCGATCTTCAACCATATCGATAGCGAGGGCTTCTTTTTCTAAAAGCACCGGAAACCCACAACACTTAGTTCGGCCCTCATATTCCACGGGAAAGGCGCCCAAGGCTTTGATGATCTTCTCCAGTGAGACAGGATTTTCCCAATCGTCAAAACCCGCGGAGGAAGCTGGCCTTAAGATATAACACCCGTAAAAAGGGGCGATCGAAACATCGGTTAAGGGGTGGGTCACCAATGCTTTCAGGGCATCGAGCCCAAAATCCTTCACCAAAATCCACTGGAGGTGCTTCACCTTAACGCCGCCATTGTAGGTCAATCCTGTGGATTTCTTCAACTCCAGATTAATTCGCATACGCAGCGCTTCGTCTTTTTGAAGCGCCTTGTTCGCCCCCCCGAGTACGCCCTGGCAGGTGCCGCAGACCGTCATAATATCGAGCTGAAGCACTTCGGCCGTGGCCAGGGTCCGGGCATTAAGCAAATAGGCCAAATCGGGATCGGCTTCGCCGATCACGCCAGCGCCGCAACAATTGAAGGCCTCCAGTTCGACGATCTCAATGCCCAGCCGCTCGACCACCTTCATCGTCGATTGGTGAAGTTCGGGCGTGGCCCCTTTGGCGGCGCAACCGGGATAATAGGCATATTTCATTTTCGTCTCCCTTTAAAAATCGCCCGCACCACCTCGTGGCCCGGCGGAGGGCTCCCGAAAGGCATCGGGGCTTTTCCTCTAAAAAACATCTTCATCGCCAACGGTACCATCCGGATAAGCTTCCGGAGGTTCGTCACCAGCATTAAGAAAGGAAGACGCGATTCGTTCAAGCGGCCCTCGTCTCCGACCACTTTAACGAACTGTGTGATATGCCTGGCCCCGATGGATTCGGTAAAACCTGATTCGATGGACTGCCGGCGCAGTCGGACGATTTGCTCCATCGGAGCGACGTCCTTGGGGCAAACCTGAACACAGTAAACGCAGCGGACACAATCCCAGATGCCATGGTCGTCTTGAAGCGATTGTAGGCGCTTCGTGCCGATCTCATCCCGAGGATCAACTTGAAAACGGTAGGCCTTGGCCAAAGCCGCTGGGCCGATGAATTCGGGAGAGACTTCGAGGCTGTTGCAAGCGGAAACGCAAGCCCCGCACATGATACAAGCATCGGCGTTATGAAGATCGTCTTGAATCGTTTTTAGCGCCGCCGTCGGAATCGGCGCATTTTGATGATGCGAAACGACATAGGGCGTCACCTGCCTGATCTTTTTCCAAAATGGCGCCATATCGACGACCATGTCTTTAATCACCGGCATGTTGGCCATCGGGCCAATGACGATTTTACCATGACGATCCAATTCCCCGAATACGGAGGTGTTGCATGCCAGTTTTTGCACGCCGTTGATTTGCATGTTGCAGGAACCGCAGATCGAGGCCCGGCAGGACGAACGAAAAGTCAGGCTGCCGTCCTCCTCGGCCTTTATTTTAAGAAGGGCAAGCAGCACCGTCGTTTCGCGTCCCGCTTCGACAGTATAGTCTCGCGGATGGGCTTTGAGGTCTGCTTCCGGATTAAAGCGTTGAATCGTTAGTTTGACACGCATGCCGTCTAGGTGTAACTACAGAGGGGTTCAGAAAGGAAGGATGCATTATCCGAATTGGTAGCTGATGCCATAGCCGCCTTTGGGGTAATGCATCTCGATATTATTAAATTCATTACAGGCCACGACACAGGCCCCCATCTCCATGCAGTTTTCCCAGCCGACGACGATCTTCTTCGCGGCCTCGTCCCATTTGTAAACGCCGGCCGGACAGACCCAAGTGCATTGCTGCTGGGCGCACTGGAGACAGACTTGGGGGTCTTTAATTTTGAGATGGGCTTCGGTGTCGACGCGGTATCGGTCAAGAAAGAGCTTGTCTTCCAGCTTCATCTTAGACCTCCACCGTTCTGGTACTCTCACCATTCCTTAGAGTATCGGACATCCAATAGCGGCTGAATTCATCCATGTGGGTCAAAGTCGAAAAGTCGCTCATCCGGTCGAGAAAGACCTTCCCATTCAGGTGGTCGATTTCGTGCTGCAAGACCACCGCGAGAAAACCTTCGGCCTTGAAAGCCACCGGATTCATCTTGCGATCAAAACCCTCGACCCGAACCGCCGTATGCCGCTCGACCTTCCCACGGAGATCCTTGACGCTCAGGCAGGCCTCCCAGCCTTCACGCATTTCTTCCGTGAGATACGTGAGCTTGGGATTAACAAGTATCAAGAGCGGAAAGTCCGAGGCCTCGGGATAACGCGGGTTGTGGTCCGACACCAACACGATCAGCTGTTTAGAACACGAAACCTGCGGCGCGGCCAAACCGACGCCATCCAATTTTTCCATCGTTTCGACCATGTCGTCGATAAAAGTTTGAAAGGCAGGGTCGGCCAATTCCTCGGAACGTACCGGCTCCGCAATCTTTCTTAAGATGGGATTTCCAAGTTTTGCGACTTCGAGTAAGGCCATGAGATCCTCGTGACGATTCAATATATACCATTATATTATACAACGGGTTCGATGTCTATTGTATTTCTCCCTTGCGGGTCGGAATCCCCAAATTGACAGCATCCCGCACCCAAGGTATCATGAGGCCATTTTGATAACTAGTGTGGACGCCATGGCAAAACAATTCTACATTATCGATGGTAGCGGCTATCTCTACCGGGCCTTTTACGCCATCCGCGAGTTGAGCAACTCCGCCGGGCTCCCGACCAACGCGGTTTACGGCTTTACGCAGATGCTGCTGAAGATCATCAAGGACAAGAAGCCGGATTACTTGGCCATCGCCTTCGACGAGCGCGGCCCCACCTTCAGACACGAACAATATGAAAATTATAAAGTCGACCGGCCGTCCATGCCCGATCCCCTCTCCCAACAGATCCCCTACATCCACAAGATGGTCGAGGCCTTCCGCATTCCCCTCCTCAAAGACGCCGGACTTGAGGCGGACGACCTCATCGGGGCGCTCGCCAAAAAAGGCGAAGCGGCGGGTCTGGAGGTCGTCATCGTCACGGGCGACAAAGACATGTACCAACTCATCACGCCCCATGTCACGGTCTACGATTCAATGAAGGACAAACTGCACACCGAAACCACGATTCAGGAACGCTTTGGTATCGCGCCCAATCAAATTGTCGAGATGATGGGCCTCATGGGCGACAAGGTCGACAACATCCCCGGTGTTGCGGGTATCGGCGAAAAGACGGCGGTGACCCTGATCAAAGAATATGGGACGATCGAGAACCTGTTGGAACACCTCGATCAAGTCAAAAAACCGAAGCTCCGCCAGTCGCTCGAAACAGAGCAGGACAAGGCCCGGCTCAGCCGAGAGCTGGCCACCATCCAGGTGGACTGCCCTGTGGAATTCGATCTTGAAAAATTGGAAACCCAAGACCCCGACTTAGACCAGCTCATCCCTCTGTTAAAAGAATTGGAATTTCCTTCCCTGCTGAAAACCTTCGCTCCGGCCCCCTCTGCTTCCGAAGGCGCTTACATGCGAATCGACGAGGCCGCGCTCCCCGCCCTCGTTCAGGCCATCCAGGCCGGAGGGGCCTTTGCCTTTCATTTTTTAACGGACGATGGGGAGCCGATGACGGCGGCCACCCTCGGCCTGGCCCTCAGCGCCGCAGCCGCGTCCGGCCATTATCTCCCCCTGCCGGAGGGAGCGAAGATGCCCGCTGACCTCAGCGCGCTTTTCGCCTCGGAGGCCATCGTCAAAATAGGACACGACCTGAAAAATGCCGCCCTCCTCCTGCACCGGAAGGGTTGCGCGCTCAAAGGCAAAAACCTCGACACCATGATCGCCGCCTACCTGCTCAATCCCGGCAGGCGCGACCAGAGCCTGGAGGCCATCGCCCTCGACAGCCTGCAGGCGCATCTGCCGCCTCTCAAAGAAAAAGAGAACAATAAAAAGGGGAAATCCGAGGCCGCGCCCCCATCCCCCGAAGCCATCAGCGCCGCCGCCGAGGCGCTTGGCGAGGCCCTGGCCCGCCGCGCCGAGGTGCTCTTCCGGCTGGCGAAGCAACTCTCTGAGGGCATGGCCGCCCAGTCGCTCACAAAACTGTTTGAAGAGATGGAAATGCCCCTGGTGGCGGTCTTGGCCGATATCGAGGAGACAGGCGTGCTCATCGATTTGAAAGCGCTGGCGGAGATGTCGAACGAGCTGGAGGAAAGACTGGCCGACCTGGAAAAAACCATTTACCAATTGGCCAAGGGCGAATTCAATATCAACTCGCCCAAGCAGCTGGCCGAGATTCTCTTCGAGCGCCTGGAACTCAAGCCCATCAAAAAAACCAAGACCGGCTATTCCACAAACGAAGAGGTGCTGAAACAACTGGCGGCCGAGCACCCCCTGCCCGCCGAGATCTTAAACAGCCGCCAACTGACGAAGCTCAAATCCACCTACATCGACGCCCTCCCGAAACTGGTGAATCCGAAGACGGGGCGCGTGCACACCCAATTGAATCAAACCGTCGCGGCCACCGGGCGCTTATCCTCGAAAAACCCCAACCTGCAGAACATCCCCATCCGGGGCGACCTGGGCCGCCGCATCCGCGAGGCCTTCATCGCCGCGCCGGGGAACGTGCTGCTCTCGGCGGATTACAACCAGGTCGAGCTGCGCATCCTCGCCCATCTCTCCGACGATCCCAAGCTCATCGAAAGCTTCCGCACTGGCGAAGACATCCACAGCCGCACCGCCATCGAGATCTTCGGCCTCGGCAATGACGACATCACCGCGGAGATGCGGCGCGCGGCCAAGGCCGTTAACTTCGGCATCCTCTACGGCATGAGCGCCTTCGGCCTCTCGAACAACATCGGCGTCTCCTTGCAGGAATCGAAGCGTTACATCGAACTGTATTTCGAGCACTACCAGGGCGTGAAGGACTACATCGACCGCAGCCTGAAGGAAGCCACCGAGAAGGGCTATGTCACCACCCTCTTCGACCGCCGGCGTCAGATCCCCGAACTGGCCAGCAGCAACAGCTTTACCCGCGGCATCGGCGAACGCCTCGCCATCAACACCCCCGTGCAGGGCAGCGCCGCCGACATCATCAAACTGGCCATGATCTCCATCTGGCAATGGATGCAGGCAAATAAATGTAAGAGCAAGATGACCCTGCAGATCCACGACGAACTGCTCTTCGAGGTGCCGGAAGACGAGGTCGATCTCATGAAAAAGGAGGTCGTCAAACGCATGGAAAACGTCATCGCCCTAAAGGTCCCCATCACCGTCGACGTCGGCGTCGGCTTAAATTGGAGCGAGGCGCATTAAGGAATTCGGGTTTTGGTTTTATCTTTCGTAGGGGGCAGGTTTCAAACCTGCCCCATGTTTCGGTTTTCGTAATATTTAAATCAGGGCGGTTCGTTAAAAACAGGGCGGACACGTGAAGATCAGGGCGGGTTTGAAACCCGCCCCTACGGGTAATTGAACAATGAACACCACATTAGGAACGATTGATTATGACTAAAAAGGTCCGTACATTATTAATTCTCTCCGGCCTCATTATCTTTTTCTCCTGGGGCTTTCGGCTCTATGTGCTCTACACCCGCTGGGGCTCCGACCGTTTTTCCTATGTCGATCTCTTCATCGTCACCCTTTCGTTTAGCATCGGAGTCTTCGTTCTTTACATGGCCAAGCAGGGCCCCAAGTGCAGCCTCCGCGATTACAGCATTTTGATCGCCGCCTCCATCTTCAACATCCTCTGGTGGGCCATGCGCTGGATCCGCGTCACCCTCCACCCGGAGAACGACCCCAACCCCAGGGCGCATTTGCATTTGGCGACGCTGTATATGGTGATGGGGGGGCTGTTGCTGGTGGTGGGGTGGAAGGGGCGAAAGAAGAATTTGAGATGAGTAAAATGAATTGCGGGATTATTTTGAATCGGATTCAGTTAAATTATTTTCAAAAAAATCAAGAGTCGAGTGTATATATAATAAGGTCGATCGCAGACTCGACCCTGTTTCTTTTACTTTTCTTTAAGACTACAAACGGATATTAAAATGGTTTCCTTAAGTAGAATTCACCCTTTCCCAGCTAGAATGGCCTCTTCGATAGCTAAAGACATACTTTGCAAAAAACAAAATTTATTGAGAGTTTTAGATCCAATGGCAGGCTCAGGTGTAACACTGGCAACTGCCGCGTCACTGGGGCATCAGGCAATAGGGTTCGATACCGATCCAATGGCCATTCTACTCTGCAGATCATTAACAATGAACCTAGAAATGCAAGAAGTAGTTTTGTTGGCTAAAAAAGTCTTAACTCGCTCTAAAATTTTATACAACTCCATAAGTGCACTATCAGCTTATCCCGAAAACGCAGACTTAGAAACAAAGAAGTATCTGATGTTTTGGTTCTGTCGTACTAGGGTCTGTTGACATTCAGTTTCATATTGGGATAATCACGCCAACCCGACAAAGAGGTTGGCGAGATGGTGCGAAAAATATTACGTGATGACCAATGGAAACGTATCGAGCAGATGTTACCTGGCAAATTGGGCGATCCGGGACGAAGCGGAGAGGACAATCGGCTCTTTGTGGAAGCGGTGCTCTGGGTGGCCCGCACCGGTTCCCCCCTGGCGCGATCTGCCGGAAGAGTTTGGCTGCTGGAACAGTGTGTACAAACGCTTTGCCCGCTGGTCGAATAGAGGCGTGTGGCAGCGCGTGTTCGCGGCATTGGCCATGGATGCCGACTTTGAAGAGATTTTCCTGGATTCCACGATTGTCCGGGCCCACCCACATGCGGCGGGTGCTGCTAAAAAAACGGGGATCAGGCGCTGGGCCGCTCGAGGGGCGGGTTGACCCCCAAGATTCACGCGGTGGTCGAAGGCTTGGGGCAATTGGCGCGTTGGACATTGACTGCCGGTCAAGCACACGACCTCACGCAAGCCCAGACATTGATTGCGGGAATTAGAACTCAAGCCGTCGTGGGGGACAAGGCTTACGATGCCGATCCGCTGATCGAATTCATCGCGCAGAGCGGTGCCAGTGCGGTGATCCCGTCTCGGGAGAACCGGCGACAGCCTCGGCCTTTTGATAAGCATTACTACAGACATCGTAACCTGATTGAGAGGTTTTTTTGTCGCATCAAGCCCTTTCGTCGCATCGCCACGCGTTACGACAAGCTGGCAAGCCGCTTCTCCTCTTTCATCGCGCTCGTTGCTGCCTTCGTGTGGCTGGCTTAAATGTCAACAGACCCTAGAGATGTCAAAAATAAAATTCAACAAGACACATATATTCAAAGAGCGAGGATGTTTGGCTCACGAGGGGAGTATCTCAAATATTTTGAGTTATCAATCCCAGGACACCTTTACTTTGATTGGCATAAGTGCTTTATTTTCCATAAATTGGCCCGAACAGCGATACGAAGAGGAAGTAGCTCTCCTGTTTGGCTTGAAGATCGACGAGTTTCGTCCGTCGCTTCGAACAGCATTGATCGAACAACAGTCAACCTCGACAAAGGAGAAATGGGTTTCGAAATTTTTCTTTACAACAGTAGTATAGAAGATATTGTAAATACTAAGGCAACCTCATTTGAAAAAATCGAAGCACTTTCGAGACACCTTGATCATAATAAGCTGCCCCAATATTTGATCGACTATATCAAGAACTTCAGTCCTCTGGGTAATAAATCTGTTGCAATACATCCAAGTCATGATATATCGGGATCTAAAGATGCGGATCAAGATAGGATTGAGCGGGTCAAGGGTTTTATGGGAAAATCTGATTTGCAATTATCCATGTATCCCCAGGCCGTCCATCACTTGAAAATATTTAAAAATAGAATTGGTAACGCCAGGCTATTCTACAAGTACCAAGGGAATATTAGATTTCTAAAAAATTTAAAAAAATTCTCTCATGATCAAGGAATATGAAAAATTCCACGGAACGGTTTTTACTCGATTGCTACATGGGTCGTCTCCGAAAGTAACAATTGGGAATTACCCTTCAAAAAGCAACTCATCGTATGTCATAGACGGGAAGATAGGCTTATACGTTAAGCACTCCGCAAAACGCATGTCTCCCTGGGGCTTTACCTTCAAAAAGATTCATCAAGATGAAATATTGGAAATGAAGAACAAATATGGAGAAGTATACACGACACTGGTTTGTCATGATGACGGTATCGTTTGTTTAAACTTTGAAGAACTAAGTCACTGGCTCAGATGGTAGGCTTAAATTTAAAATAGGTGAAAGTAAACAACCCCCCAGCAAGCTGGGGGGTTGTTTACTTATTTGTTTCAAGGCCTTCTTCGCCGCTTCGATATCCTGCTTTCTGGTTTTTTGCGTTTTCTTTTGAAAGGCATGCAGGACCTAAACGGCCTTTTCCAACTTCGCGATAGAAATGACCCGATATTCCCCTTGGGCCTTGATGCGAATCTCTTGCCCGCCGGGGCCAATTGAAGACATGGGTTCCCAATCTACAGGCTCATAACCGCGCTGAACCCGATCCCATTTCGGCACAGGACCCGCCGCTTCGACTCCTCCCTTACTATACGGGGGATCAAACACTTGAGGCTGCCTTGAAGCACCCCGCCGATCTTCGCCTGCTTTGGCTCGAAATCCTTTTAAACGACGACTTCCCCTGGGATAGCTATCGTCACTTGCCGAAGGTGGAAGCGGCCTACGAAAAGGCCTGTCTTTGGTACGGGCATTACAAAACCATGATCGACGGCCACATCGGACGCGCCCCGCTCGAAGCCAAAACGGGAAAGATCGACGAAAAAGAAATCCGGACCTTTCAGGAGGCCTTGAACTTTGCCTCAGCTTAATCTGGATTCGGTCATCGCCTTGCTGAGGGGCTTTTCCCTCAAAGAAAAAAAACCGCTCCGCATCATCCTCCTGGACGGCCTTGCCCTCCATCATTACGGGATGAAAAACAGAAGCACCATCGACATCGATGCCGAGGTCGTGGGTAATTTGGAAGCCCTCTTCCATTTTCTAAAATCGGAAAAAATCCCCTCGGACCTCAGCGAAAACATCTCCGGATGGTCCGTTGTGGCCATGCCCCCGGGTTATCGCAATCGGGCGACAAGGCTGCATCGGTCCGAAGGTCTCGAAGTGAGCGTGTTGGACCCCTGTGATTTTGTGATCTCGAAGTTACGGCGCTTCAGCGAAGAGGATATCGAGGACGCCCTTTTTGTCGTCAAAAAATACCGGATTTCGCCCGAGCAAATTGCGCAATCCGCAGAAGCGGCGATCGCCGATTCCATCAAGGACGCCACGCTCTTTCTCTTTAAAAAGAATGTCGATCTTTTTCTCAAAAAAGTTTCCGGATAATTAGAGGAAACGTTTGTAAGAGGACGCTTTCAATGTGCGGACGCTTTTCCTTTTATAAGCCGACAGACCCATTCGCTGCACAGGATCGCTTTGTGCAGGCCGCCGAGCTTTCCACCCGTTACAACATCGCCCCCTCGCAAGAGGCCGCCGTGATTGTGAATGTGGAAGAAAAGCCAGCTTACAAGCGCCTCAGGCTTCGCCAGCGCGCCTGGTGCCCGCGGACGGCTTCTAGGAATGGATACAGGATCCGGTGGCAAAGGAGAAAAGCTCCATACGGATTCTATTAAAGTCGGAAAAAGCCTTCGCCTTTCCCGGCTTGTGGGATAAATGGCGGGATGTGGAGGGCGAGAAGATTCGATCGTTTACCATTTTGACCGGACCGCCCAATGCGCTGATCAAAGCGGTCCATCACAGAATGCCGGTTATTTTGGGATGGGAAGACCAGGCCGCCAGGCTGGACCCCACTGTGCCCCTAAACGCAATCGAAAGGATCAGGGGGCCTTATCCCGCCGATGCAATGCGCTATTACGCTGTATCGAAATACGTAAACGCCCCCAGAAACGACACTCCGGATTGCATTGCGCCCCTGAATAGAACCGCCACCAGCCAAAAGTTCGGCATGGCTTGAATCCAGACCAGGAGGAAGCCGAATTGAGAATAACTTGATATATTTATAAAGGACAGACGCTTGGGTCTCCAAGAGTGCAAGGGGACCTGGATTGAAAAACGGGCGCGCTTAGGCTTAAGCGCGATCGAAAAGATCGCTTTGCATCTTTTGCATCTGCATCTTTTGCATCTATAGAAGATCTTTACACCAGGATAGAATGCTGAAATGAGATACTTACGGCGTGTGAATCGCGGGGAGATCGTCCTTGGCAAACCGGTTGCCATGGATCTATTCGATTCGAAGAGAAAGGTCATTTTACGATCAGGATATGCGATCGAATCAGAAAAGCGGCTTAAGGATTTGATTTTGTCGGGCCTGTTTTATGAAGGGCATCTGGCGCTGGGCGCTTATACGGATATGGAAGAGGAGATTCGAAAGTCACCCCCCTTTGAATTGATCGAAAAAACACGAACACAGTTACGCATATTATTGAACAACATTGAAACCATTGAAGGGTTTCAGTCAGAAATCATGGGCTTGAGCGAACAGATCCAGATGATCTATGAAAAGGATGCCGATGCGGCCATTAGTACGATTTTCGGAAAGAAAGATCGCGAATATGGGATTGCGCACAGTATCGATTCGGCATTCCTTTGTGAAGTGATCGCAAAGCGACTCCACGACGCCCCCAAAAAACGGCGAAGCCTCATCGCCGCGGCACTCACCATGAATGTGGGTATGCTTGAACTTCAAGCCGAGCTATTTTTTCAGGCCGAGCCCTTAACCGAGACTCAAAAAGAATCGCTCGAACATCATCAGCATACGAGCGTTGAAATATTAAACCATTGTGGGGTAACGGATGAAATCTGGCTCAATACCATTCTTCAGCATCATGAATACCTCGACGGCTCTGGATATCCCAAAGGTTTGGAGGCCGAAGAGATTACACCATTTTCACGTATCTTAACGATTGCAGATATCTATTCGGCTAAAGTATCCAATCGAGGCTATCGCGAAACGATATTACCGAATACGGGCCTCCGCGAGATATTTTTAGGGGCGCGCGGCCAAGCCGTCGATCCCGAATTGGTCAAAATACTGGTGAAAGATCTCGGCGTCTATCCCCCAGGTACTTTTGTTCGACTGACCAATGGCGAGATCGCGATCGTCACCCACCGGGGCAAGGAAGCCCATGAGCCCGTCGTACGCAGTGTAAAGAGAAGAACGGGGATGCCTTTTCCCAAACCCATAAAGCGCGATTGCGCCTCCGAAGATTTTTCGATTAAAGAGGTGATTCCAGAACGTGAGTGTAATATTGAAATTGACCGACATGAGCTATGGGGTTATCGGAAAAAATAACATCATTCTATTTTTAATCATCAATGCTAAGGCTCGGGGGGGAGTCTTTCGGCTTGATCAATACCCTCCCAAGAATCCCCATGTGATGCGACACGAGCCGATCCTAAACTCAAAAATCATGTATCCCTGTTCCGGCCCGATCGATCTTCAGACATCGCTCCTCAACCCGCAAGCCTAAATTCCCGCCCCCAAACAAAATAAAACCCTTTGACGTTTTAATTTTTTAAGGCTATAAGGTCTTATTATTCTGGGAGATCCAAAGGATGCCGCCACACACACAATGGCCCGCGATTCATCTCGACCCTGAATTACACATCGCCCTCCGACTGAAAGCCGTCGAAACCTCCCGCTCTGTATCGGACTTGATCAACGATGCCATCCGGGGAACACTCTCGGAAGATGCCGAAGACATTGGCGTGTATGGCGGACGCGCCACAGAACCTTTAATCGGTTACGATGAAATGCTCAAGCGATTAAAGAACCATGGCCGCATTTAAATATTGAGGGCGTCCATCGCGCGAACCTCCCCTTTGGCAGTTCCGCGTTTAAATAACAACAAGCACACTTTTGGGGAGGGCGGCTCCTTGAGCATGAATACGCTCCAAAGCGGGTGAAAGTCTGTTCTTGACTTGTCGGCATGCCGAAGGGAAATTTAGGTGCCCGCCCGCCTGCATAAGTACCCTTCACTTCGGCCGGAGACGGAGTGCTCGCCAGCGTGCCGTTTTTTTGGTCTGTCAATCCAAAAGGCTTTAGGCTGAAATAACCGGGTTTAAGAACCCCAATAGGACGATCCCGAAAACATGAAGAGATCAAAAGGTCAAATTGAAGCCGAGATCAGTAACGCCATGATTCAGTTCGAAAAGGATCACATGGGCCGAGGTCCGAAGGAATCGCGAACCTATCTTATCGATGACATGATCTTGGTGCGCCTCAAAGGCGTGCTCACCCCCTGCCGAGCAACAACTCGCAAAAAACCCGGAAGGCGCGGAACGCATCAAAAAAGTCCGGGCCAATCTCCTCGAGCACTCCCGCGGCCTCCTCTCCGATGCCATCGAAAAGATCACCGCGATGCAGGTCCAAAGCCTACACACCGATGTCAGCACCCGCAGCGGTGAACGCGTGATCATCTTTACGCTCGGAGACAACCTGGAAAAACGGCTTTCCGAGGAGACCTGAGCTTGCAGCATCCCGCCAAAAAAACATTTGTAATCGTTAAAAATGTTATTGACGAGACCTTCGGCACTCCTGTTTAATCAACACAACGGAAGATAGCAAAAAGGATCCGGAATCCCGGACCGGTTAGGCTGTAAGCCGATCTTGAATCCTATGTGATTCCAGGGTCGGCTTTTTTTATGCGCAGGCAGTCAAACCACAAGGAAGCCCTTCATCGCGGGCGGCCAGATGGCAGGAAGGCCGGCAAAATTTTTGAGAATTTTGCCGGCCTTTTTTTGTCCAAAATCCAGGGCTAGCGAGGACAATCATCGGAGACCGGTCGGCTCAGTCGCGCCGGTAAGCATCGAGACGCGATGGCGGGAGGAGAAGATACAGGAAATGACTTCAGACAGAACAAAAATGAAAAAGGTCGAGATTGTGATTGAAGCGGTCATGCTCAAGGAGGTGATTGCCATCATCGACCGGGCCGGAGCGGGTGGCTATACCATTCTCCCTTCCGTCACCGGCCGGGGACACCGAGGACATCGGGGCGGTTTTGGCCTGACCAACGTCTTCCACAACACGATGATTTTTACCCTCGTCGATGAGGAAACGGCGATTAAAATCAGCCAAAAGGTAAAGAAGCTGATCCAGAACTACGCGGGGGTGGTGATTATTACAAACCCGGATGTCCTGTGGCCCGACTATCAGAAGGATAAAAAATAGATGGATGCGAGCCTCTTAAGTAATTTAATGGATCCGCCGATCCTATTTTTTTTCTTCGGGATTTTCGCGAGATTGATTAAGTCCGATCTTGAGATCCCGCCGGCTCTGACCAAGTTCTTTTCCCTGTACATGCTGATGGCGATCGGGATAAAGGGCGGGGCAAGTTTGGCTGCGAGCGGGATCACTACAGAGGCAGTACGGATCTTGATTGCCGCCATGCTGATGTCAATGGTGGTACCTATTTATAGTTTTTTCATTCTTCGCATCCGTTTAAAAAATCTTTATGACGTCGCGGCCATCGCCGCCACCTATGGCTCGGTCAGCGCGATTACCTTTATCGCCGCGAGTTCATTTATCGCCAAGCTGGGCGTGCCCTCCGGGGGCTACATGGCGGTGGCCTTGGTGGTAATGGAATCCCCCGCCATTGTGATGGCCGTTCTGTTGGCGGGCATGGTGCGCAGCAAACAAGTCCTGGAAGGGGACACGCAAGGCAATGGCCACCCGGCCCTGCCTATGAAAAAAATATTGCATGAGGCCTTTACAGACGGGACTCATCTGATGCTCATCGGCAGCTTGGTCATCGGCGCCTTAACGGGCCTGGAAGGGAAAAAGGCCATGGAACCCTTCACGGTAGGCATCTTTAAAGGGATGCTCTCCTTTTTCCTCCTCGAAATGGGACTCTCGGTCGCCAGCCGGATTCGGGAAATGAAGGATGTGGGCGGATTTCTCGTGGGCTTTGGCTTGCTGATGCCCTTAGTCAACGCCTCCATCGCCTTGGGCATCGGGCACGTACTCGGACTGGGAAGGGGAGACGCCTTCCTGTTTATGATTCTGGTGGCGAGCGCCTCCTACACCGCCGTCCCGGCCGTGGTGAGGCACGCCATTCCCGAGGCCAATCCCAGCCTTTATTTTGGAATGGCACTCGCGGTGACCTTTCCCTTCAATATCGTCATCGGCATTCCACTTTATTACAAGATGGTGGAGTAGGTCTGGGGGGATAGAAAATAGGCGAAATCTGACGCTCACATTTAAAACGGATCCTACGATTTCTGCAGGAAAAATCGTAGCATCGGCTTGGAGAACCTTCAGTCTTCGGCAAACAAAAACAGCAAGATCGAGCGATCCCATCTCGGTCAAGCCGGATGAAGGATCACGGCCCCGAACCCTCATCCGGCCTTAGGTCGAATCGGGGTAACATATATAGGAGAAAAATAAATGGCACGATATAAAGTGACGGCATTGCCGGGCGAAGGCACTGGACCCGAGATATTCGAGGCGACTCGAATGGTTCTCGATGCCAGCGGCGTCAACATCGACTGGGAGTACGAGGAAATCGGTTTGGACTGTATCGAAAAATACGGAACCCTGCTGCCGGAAAAAACAATCCAATCCATCAACAAAACGAAGGTCGCCCTGAAAGGCCCGACGACGACCCCCATCGGCACCGGCCATAAAAGCGCCAACGTGACCCTGCGCAAGGTCTTCGATCTTTACGCCAATGTGCCCCTGGCGAAGAGCGTTCCAGCCATGAAGCGGCCCTGGGACATTGACCTGATTAATATCCGGGAAAACACGGAAGACTGTTACGCAGCCATCGAGCACATGGTTTCGGACGAGGTCGCCCAGTGCCTCAAAGTGATCACCTGGCCGGGTTCGCTCCGTATCGCCACTTTGCCTTTACCTTCGCCAAACGCATGGGCCGGCGTAGAGTGAGTGACCTGCGTCCACAAGGCCAACATCGTGAAGATGACCGACGGACTCTTCCTAGAGGCCTTCCGAACGGTGGCTAAAAATTATCCGGATATCCAAGCCGACGACGTCATCGTCCACAACTGCTCGATGCAGCTGGTGAAAAACCCGCAAAACTTTGACGTGCTGGTGCTCCCGAACCTTTACGGCGACATCCTCAGCGATCTCTGCGCCGGACTCTCCGCAGGGCTAGGCTTTGCGCCGGGGGCCAACATTGGACCGACGGTGGCCATCTTCGAGGCCGTGCACGGATCGGCCCCGAAATATGCGGGGCAAAAAAAGGTTAATCCCTCCGCCGTCTTGGGCTCGGGTATTATGATGCTCCGCCATCTCGGAGAAAAAGAAGCGGCCGATCGCGTCGAAAAGGCCATGCACGCCGTTTTGGTGGAAGGGAAGCATGTCACCTACGATGTCGGCGGCACGGCCAAAACGGACGAATACGCACGGGCGATCGTCGATAAAATGCGGTCAATGAAATAGTCGCGAAAAGAGTCGCAGTGACTTGTATAACATAAGGAGAAAAACCATGGCGGGTCTCTACGAATCGCTCACAACGGAACAACTGCTTAAAAAATATCCCAAGAAAAAAAAGAAGGTCGAATTGGTCGGGGTCGACGTCTATCTCATTACCGAGGAAGGCATTCCCAGCTTCCCAGAGATCGAAGGACTGAAGTGCGAGTTTATTTCCAATCGCGGCACCAAGGTGTGGCCAGGCTTTCTCAGCCCGGACCTCTTAATGATCAACTGGTACCGTTGCCGCTTTATGGCAACCCGTTCCATCACCGACAGTGATCTCAACCGCTTCCTCGAAAAACTGAGCGAGCAGTATTGGTGGTCTTCCGCGCAAAAGCTGTGGAACTATGACGGGGAAGGCGGATACAGCAAGGCCTACTAATTCTGAAGCAAACGGCTCAGAGGCTACGTCGGATGCCCAGTACTTTGGAAGGGTCGCGTCCCTGTTCTATGTTTCGAACATTCTGTTCGACGAGACAGGGGTGCGACCCACGCCAAATAAACGCGCATCAACTTGCCTCTATCGGTGCCCAGGATAAGCGCTTCGACACGTCATAAGACGTCTTTCCATATAAATACGAGGGATAAACCGCCCCATCGTGGGGCAATCTAACGCTGAAAGATGACGAGCGCCTCACACTCGGGCTTCTTATTGACCTGGTGTGCTCAGACGCGTAGGATACGGGCGAGCGAAATAAAAGCCTAAGTTTCCGAACCGACGAGAGCCCGTCATGATCCCTCTGCGCGACGACAATCCCACCACGATACAACCCGTTCTTTGTATCGGGCTGATCGCGGTCAATATTCTGGTCTTCCTCTATCAGTCCACGCTGGGACAACAGTTCGAACAGATATTCGTCTACCGCTACGGGGCTATTCCGGCCGTGCTCTTCGGCGTTGAAACCCTGCCGCCAGAGGTGCAGGTCTTGCCGACGACCTTGAGCCTCATCACGAGTATGTTTCTTCACGGCGGCTTCATGCACTTGGCGGGAAACATGCTCTATTTATGGATCTTCGGAAACAACATAGAAGATGTCATGGGCCACTCGCGATTCATTCTCTTTTACGTGCTCACGGGCATCATCGCCGCCATGAGTCATGCCCTCATCGATTCCGCGTCAGTGGTCCCCATGATCGGTGCCAGCGGAGCCATCTCCGGCATTCTCGGCGCTTACCTCCTACTCTACCCACACGCAAAAGTCTTGGTCTTGATCCCTTTCGGATTTTTCACGCGCTTGATGCATATCCGTGCCGGTTGGGTGCTCGGTTTCTGGTTTGTGATGCAGGTCTTAAGCGGCGGCATGAGCGCAGGCCGAGGGGGTGGCGGGGTCGCTTGGTTCGCCCATATCGGCGGTTTCCTTGCCGGAATGGCGCTGATCGGACTCTTTAAATATCCTCACATTCGTTTTTTTAATCCCGCCCCCTCCCAATTTCGCCGATGGGACAGGTAATCAATACATGAACCTCAAAAAAATCACCTTGCCTATCTCCTCCCATCCCTCCTCCCATCCACGTCGTTTGTTTTGACGAGCGTCCATGTCAACTCCTGGGCCATATCCGGATTCCCTTACCATATGAAACCCTGACAAGTGATCGTGATACACCGGGACTATCTAAAGTGGACCCCCAAGTCAAGACAAAAATCCACGGAGTTTAAGCTGCACATTCGAGTTCAATAGCAGCTGGACAGCGCTGCCCCGATCTGGCCTTTGCCTTGGTTTTTTCCGGCCCTTCTGATGTTAGGGTTTCCTCCGCCACGCGTGGAAATCTATCCACGATCATCGCCCCACCTCCCCTAGCGGTTCGATATACGACTTCGGGCGTTTTTTGACCCAGCGACGGGTGGGGCCGTTCGCCGTTGTAAAAAGTGAAGTACTCTGCCCCAGGCCGACCCTCAATTCGCCCATCGAGGCATAGCCCTTCAGATACACGTCCTCATGCTTGACGCTGCGCCAGAGCCGCTCGACGAAGATGTTGTCCAATGCTCGCCCCCGGCCATCCATGCTGATCACGATACTTTCCCGTTGCAAAACTCCGGTGAAGGCAATGCGGGTGAACTGCAAACCTTGATCGCTGTTGAAGATTTCCGGTTTGCCGGGGGCGCGCAAAGCTTCTTCCAGGCAATCTATACAGAACATCGCTTCCATGCTGTTGCTGATCCGCCAGCTGAGCACCCGGCGCGAGTCCCCGTCGATAATCGCCACCCGCATCAATAGGTAGGCGAAGCCACCCGATAGTCGTATATAGGTGATGTCCGTACTCCAGACCTGGTTTGGCCGGACCACTGGAACACCCCGCAGCAGGTAGGGGTTGCCCGGGGTGCGGACGGCGGGTGTTTGGCCCGGGCGCCCTGCCGGCAAGCCCCATCTCCCGCATCAATCGTTGTGCCCGCTTGCGATTAACGGTGTGGCCCGCCACCATGAGAAAGACCACCCTCTTGCGGCGGCCATAGAACGGACGCCGGGTGTATTCCTCGTCGATCAGGCGACTGAACAGCAGATCGCTTTCATCGACTGGCCGGCGCTTTTGCCGCGCATAAACCGTGGCGCGGGATCCCCCGGCCAGAACACAGGGTCTGACCCCGGTCACCCCATCCCCTTTGTCTATCCAAGCTTGCCGCATCATGGCAGGCTGATCCCGGACTTTTTTTTAAGCCAGTCGAGTTCCACCTTCAGCTTGCCAATCTCGCTGTACAGCAGCGCAGGCTCCCGGTGCGCGGCCAGCGGCTTGGGGCCTCGCTTGCCTTCAAACAGCGTCTTGGCTTGCTCCTGAATTTCCTTCTTCCACTGCCCGACCGTAACGGGATGCACACCATACTCCTGGCCAATCGCGTTGATCGTCTTTATCCCTTGTAATGCCTCCAGGCCTACCTTGGCCTTGAATGCGGGGGGGTGCAACTGCCGTTTTTTCGCTTCGCTCATTACGCATATCTCCATGCGAAGCGTACAGCTTAAACTGCTGTCTTAAAAACAGGGTCCACTATAATCATTACAAACGAAACGGGGCATGCGTGGTCCTAATGACCGTTGAACCTCTATCGGGACACCGCATTGTGTAAGTCAAACAACAAAAATCAAAAAAATTACTTCCGGTTCATACAATCTTAATCGATGTCCCACGAAAGGCGGAAGAATTCTTTTAGTTCAGGACAACCTGAACTGACACAATCCGTCTTCCTTCTATGACGCCTTCCCCACTACAGAGGCTTTTGCCTTAGCCTAACGCCTTGAAATAGTCTATAAACCGAAAATAGCCAATTGGTTCAAGATGGCCAAGATCGAACTACCGGCTCTTTCGAAACAATGCCTAGTCGACATATTGCCGATTTGCAAACATTGGGCTCAGAAATAAATAGCTAAAAGCGGGGCAACGGCTTCAAGGGTGCCGTACACTGGAACATTACAAAAAACAATAGTCGGGAAATATCCAATAGATCGTACGATACTATGAATAACCATGTTTATAATGTATTAGTTCAGTAATTCTGAGAATGGAAAAGCATCTAGGGGACGGATGGGCCTACCTTTATTGGTTTGTACCAGGAAGCCGGGATGAGACAACATTTCACACCCAACGGCGAGAATCAGACCCATGACGGGCGGAACCCGTCATTCGAACCGTGATGGAGATACGCTACAAAAGAGCAGGATTTCGGGATCGCAAGAAAAAGCATGTCGGCCCGTTGCAATTTATCAACTTTTATCATACCGTCAGACCACACAATAAAATACATGGGAAAGGTCTTATTTGTTCTCACAGCAGACTTCTTCAAACAACCCTACTAACAGACTCGATTTTCTTGGCCCACTCCCAAACTGAACACTCACTTTGGGTAACGCGCCAAAAAGATGCGACCCCAAGAAATTGTGCATATAAAAAGAGAGGAGGCCCTCCTCATATGGGCCTCCTCTTCACTCGCAACCGGTGAGCTTACGGAATACAGCTTACCGTTAGGCTTACTCGTCCGGTGTAGTCGGACTTTGTGAAAGTGGCTCCTCCGTCGGTGCTCGCCATAGCCGACCATGGACCGGAGAGATATTGCACGCTATCACAGGTCGCGCCTGTCGTACCACTGACCGTTATAAGCAGGGAGGCCTCCGCCCCATCCAACATGTCTCCGATGTTCCATGTCAGCACCTGGTTCTTTTTGTTATTTCGGACCGTCACTGCTCCACCGGAAGGTGCAAATGAGACCATAGGGGCCCATCCGTTGCTGCCACCCTGGGCCGTTACTCCGGTCAGGTCCCCACATGCCTTCACCTTTACCCGGAAAGTCCAAGCTCCCGCAGTGCTTGGAGGTGGTGTACCATCGCCGCTTGCCAGGTCTGCGGCAATGGTCGCCCCAGGCGTGCAAGAAGAAAGCGCGCTGATCGCCAGGTCAAGACCGAGGCTTGTGGATTGATCGGTGCCGTGCGTCCCACCCTCGGCCGCGTGATGGGCACGGAAGTAGATAGTGCTTCCTCCGAGCCCCGTCGTATCAAAGCTCGTGCTGAACTGACCGGAGCCATTGGTCTGGCCCGTGGCGATCCCTACAAAGCTTGCACCCGCCGTTCCGCATGGCACTCCGGCACCACCCAGCTGGAGCTCTTGAATCTGAACCGTTTCATTGACCACAGCGACTCCATTACTAGGGAACAGGGTGTGCCCAGTGGCACTTCCCGCGCCAGGGCTTCCCGAATATTGGAGGGTCCCGGCAATGTCAACAGAGGTGCCATCTATGACTGGATTCGCGCTGAGTGCAGCTGTTAGATTGGCCAGGTTTTTATGTGCCCAGGCTGTGGGCGCGCCAAACGCCAGCACACTTAGAACGGCGATCCCGACAACAAACCTTAAACTCCTTTTCATACTTTTCATGGCGATCTCCCATTTTATTTTTTAATATTTTACCCAAAAAATGTCCTTAAGGATCCTTGTTAATCCTCAACCTCAAACTGGACCGTTCCCCCTACCACCATCCGACATGGACCCTCTACAGGTGTGCAGGTGACCGGCCCTTTCACAAATGCAACCATCTCACCCGATGTGTCGGATTCGCCCTCCGCCCGGCCGGCTGTGAGAGAAGTGTGGTTGCTTTCGCCACACCCACTCAGGAGAATGCCTGTCAAAAACAGGAAGGTCCCTATTCCCGCACAGACCTTCTCTCTTCTCTTTATGTTCTTCATTTTTCGGTTATCCATCGCACACCTCCATTTATCTAATTATTTTTCATCCCTTATTACCGTACAAACCGAAGACCGGCCTAAGAGTCGCCAGGCTACTCGCTTACCCACTGCATCTGTGTGAAAATCGGAAGGGTGACCGGCAACTCCGCCACCGGCATACAGATCTGAATCTCCGTCCCCACTTTAGATGGCGTCTCAAAGTGCATTACAATTCAGCCCTGACTTAAATTGATGATCCGTCTCATGCCCTTAGCCTCTGGAGGAGGAAAAGCGGATCCCTCGGCCACCCCATACCTCATAGGGCGATGGAAGGGAAAACGAACCGCTCCACGCTTCTCTTTTTGTTATTCTTTTGACCAATTTCAGAGTCCTATTCATAAGGAGGCAGGCAGCAAACTAGCAAAATTGAGGTTCTTGTCCTATACACATAGATGGCTCCGCCTAATAGAGGCTATTTAAAAGAGTGCATCCTAAAGGGTGTATCCGAATAAAACTCGGAAGACATAAGGGAGAAATACTATTAAGAGATGTATTTTGGTACCTATTCCGGACAGTTAACTTAAGTTTGAAAACAAAATCCCACGGTTATACGATAAACCCCCATTGCGACTCCCTCATACCCACTCAGTCTTCAATAATTAAACCCGAGGGAGGAATAACTTGCTTTTCCGGATCAACTTCAATATAAGTGCAAATAATATGTGCTAATAAGCTGAGTAGTTTTTCCATTTTTCGGAACGACGAGCCATGTTGGGCATATCCGGCAACACCCATGAATAATACTCTTTCTGGTAGCGCTGGAGATCGGATCTCCTCCCCATCCACTGCGTTTATTCTTTATCGGGCAAAGACAAAAGAAAAAAACGAGGAAGTCTCCTACAACGCCGAGGCCTGGCATATTCTTTCCATGAACTCTTCCGTTCATCTCCCTTCACTCTATGCAGAATGGAAAGAGCTACTTCTTCGTGGAAGGCAATCAAGAGCATGTACATTCGGCGATGGCGTTGAAACAGAATTGGATTATGTTGCGCTCTTTCAGAGCCAGAAAAGATGGTATGGGGTACGAGGGGCCTTTTTCTTGGACTGCTCTGGCATTTCCCCCAAACCACCCAAACAGGAGAACCATTTCCTGTTTTCTCTGGAAAGGATCATTTCAGATCAGACCAATCTTTCCATGGTTTCTCGACTCTGGAATCTTTCTCCGCGAGAAGAGGATATCGTGCGATTGCTACTGAGCGATCGAAGTAATAAGGAAATCGCCAACTCATTAGGCTTATCTATAAATACCGTCAAGGGCTACTTGAAGCTGCTTATGCGAAAAGTAGGCGTTTGCAGTCGGACAGGAGTGATCTCCCGCATTCTCACCGGGAGGAATACGTCGTCTCGTACCACGCCTTAGTTCACGTTCAGCATAACCGGATGGGAATGGAATGAGAAAGTCCGCATAATTTTTTAGGGGGTCTTGGGAATTATTATGATCCAAGCCGAGCCGACTTCGTGTAGGAGGAGCAATGAGAAGGCGGTTCATTTTCCGGAGGGGATTTTTCCGTCTGGTCGGATTTTAGGCCAACACCGTCCTCTTCTTTTCGCGGGTGGCCGATTCCTCCCCTAGTCTATCCGATAATTTTTATTCGAGATCAATACGACTGATAATATGCCTAAGATCAGCTGACCTGGACATACAGCATTGTATTAGAAGGCAGTACTTGAACCCACCCGATCATTGCTTTTCGCGATTTTGTGTTCACCGACCCAGCCGTTCCGATAAGAACTCACGCTCGAACTATAGTTCTCCGGTCTTTGCGTCTGAGGGTTTGATCTGTGATTCTAAGTCTTACATCTGACAATGTTCCGATCAACAAATGTCTGCTGAGTATTCTTTTAAATGAGATCTTTAGCCTGGATCTGATTCGGATGGAGATCGTATTGCTCAGCCAATTCAACCAAAGCCTTTTCTTCTCGCAATGCGGCTAAGGCAACTCTAGCTTTGTAATTTGCCGCGTGATTTCGCCTCTTATTTTCCTCTCCCACTCCTTTTCTCTTTTTCTTATTCGTGAAAGACCCTATAAAAAACTCCTTTATTGCCCCGGCGATGGAGTCCACTTCTTTTTACTGCTAAAAATAATAAAAACATCCGCAATCATGCGATGTTGTTCTGGCGACCCAGGGGGAATCGAGGCTTCATGACAAATAGAATGAAAGTATGGTATTTAAAAAGGGCGAAGCAAGGATGAACTGCGTATTTCAGCGATTAAAAAAGCGGGACGCGGTTACTTAATGGATTGGATATTAAAGAGAAGGAAGCGTTTGATGAATAAAAGAATTGTATTTTGGCTTGTTTTTGCCGTATTCAGCGGTCTCCCTTTTTTGAACCAAGCGATGGGGCTCGATAGCGCATTATTAGAAAAAACGGTGATCTCTGCAAAAGCCCATGTCGTCCCCGCAAACGAGGTCAAAATTATCTATGAACCCCTGACGGAACATCTCTATATTTCATTTGTCACACCGCCCGACTACAAAGGAAGTTCCGCCGATTCTTATCGACGGTGGCGGAGCAACCAATGGTCCGTTTTACAGGAGTTTATGCTTTCGAGAATTCCGGTAAAATTCGTGAGCGTGGAAACAAACGATCTGGAGAACCAGCGCCTGATTCGCTACACGCATACGAACCGCCACGTCGATAAATACGGAGATATTCACGAAAACAGATTGTGGCTCAAGACGGCCGTGGCGACTCAAAAAAGGCCTAACTCGGACACATGGGAAAAGCTAGATTAGACCCTAGGGTCCGATACTCTTGCAGATAGGGGCGGACTCCTTACGAACGAAGCCCGAATCGTGAATAAAAACAGAGAGACGTTCTACTGCTGGTTTTGAACGAGGCGCTTAGTTCCTTCTTTAAAGACAATTTCGAATTTATGCCGGTTGATTATCGAAAGAATAAACCCAATGCCAAAACGGGAATGGTCGATGATTTCTTCCGCTTTGTAGATCCCGCCCATCTCGTATTTCCGGGCGTGGGAAAAATCATAATCGTCCTCTAATTGGGAAACCATTTTCTCGTATTCCGTGGCTTTCTTTTTTCGAGCCGTCCCCGGTTTCTTTTCGGCGGGTGTCTGGGCACGATAATTATGATTTCCGCTACAGGTATTGCATCTTACTTTTTTAGGGAGGTCATCCGCCAAGGCCACGATCGTATGGGCGAGGATGAGTTTACATTTTGTGCACCACGAATCTATCAATCGTCCGACAACATATTCAACGGCCATGTCATTTCCTTCCAAGCTATAGGTCCATAAGTCGATGTTCGAATCGGTCTATGCAAGCGCCTCGCTGCGGCCCACAACGCAATATCACAAGCCTTATCGCTCCTTCGGCTTCCAAAGGAACTCAGGACGCTCCGTCAATCGCATCCATCTTAAACGCATTAAAACAGACATAATACAAACGTGTATTATATCAATGCTAGGCCTAATCTTGTCAACTATGAAAATAATCCCAAAGGCGATTCTATTTTCACGGATACCCTCGAAGGGATTTCCCTCTATTCATTTTTATTATAAAAGATGGATGTGATATCGAAGACACGGCGTGCTCCATCACCCTTAGGAGGTTGGCATGAAAAAATTAAAAGGTGTGATTGTTTTTACAGCAATCATTTTTTTGTTCTCCCTAGCTTACTTCATCGCCGTCTACAAAACCTACGCAGGGAGCGAGGAAAAAGAAACCGTTTTTACCGAAATCGGTGAAGGCTTGAGAACTTTGGGCCTTGGTGCACTTCTCGTCATTTATGGACGCACCGTTCTAAAACTGAGCTTAGGAAAAGGTCCTGTGGCACAGAGGATTCTTCCCGAAATTATCGATGACAAATCACAATCCATTTTAAAAGACCTCCTTAACCTATTAAATAAAACACATCTACATGTTGGGATTGTGGCCGTGGCGCTCACTGCCTTACATGCAGTGTTCATGGGACTGAGCGGTCGAAATTTATTACTCTGGATGGTCTTGGCCCTTCTGGCCTGGCAGACGCTTTTTGGATTTTTCTTGTCGTGGCGGTATTCTCCGAAATCTCTGAGGAAGGTTTCCTATTTTGTACACGCCCAATTTCTGACCGGCATTACCATAGGGATCTTTTCTTTATTCGGACATTTGCTGGCGGGAGATTGATGAAGTGGCGATAAAAATGGACACGTGGCATCTTTATGTTATCCGGACGCGCCAGAGGAGCCTCTACACGGGAATCACCACCGACGTAAATCGTCGGCTCCAAGAACATCGGGAAGGGGGCGAAAAAGGGTCGAAATATCTACGGTCAAAAGGACCGCTTTCTCTCGTTTATCAGGCGAAAATTGGCCGACGTTCGATCGCGATGAAGGCGGAACGGGCAGTGAAACGTTTATCGAAGACAAAGAAAGAACGGATCGTCTCCCAAAAACCCGGACCGGAGGCCTTGTTTGGATTTTTGGGACTGGAATCGTCTAACTGAGACTTGGTAACGAAGAACAATGCGAAGGGTCTAAACAGCAGGGCAGAAAGCAGCAAGAATGGTGGGCCGTGTAGGGATCGAACCTACGGCCCGCTGATTAAGAGTCAGCTGCTCTACCAACTGAGCTAACGGCCCACGTGACAACAAGATCTTCATGCGCCTGAAGGGAATTGAACCCCTAACCTCCGGCTTCGGAGGCCGGCGCTCTATCCAATTGAGCTACAGGCGCTTAGAGATCGACACCCTATCATAAAATAAAATCGAAAGGCAATGCCTTAGCGGCCCAATAACGCAATTGCGTTATTGGGCCGCTAGAAGGATGGGGGTGTTCGGCAGGACCGAAGCGGTTTTGATTGTGATCGTGGAGAATTCTATTTAAGTGCGGCTTGCTGTTGTGAAAGATAGAGGATGCTATCTCCCGTTAGAATTTCTTCAACACTGCTGACGATCTTTCCGGTGGCCGTGTGCATTTGGGTGGCCAACACCACAAGGGTTCCCACTTCTCGATAAGGAATCCTCACATCGTCCGTCATGCCCTCGCCGGTTGTCTTTGCCGAGACGGAGATACGCTCGCCGCCATGGATAATGACAAAGCGGTCACCGGGAATAATCCCTTCCTCGCTACCGTGATCGATATACACGATATCGTGCTGCGCATTCCTCAATCGATTTTCAGGCACAGCAACAATCGTCCCTTCAGCTCCCTCTTTCGGAAAAACGAGGGACGGTGGCGGGGGTGGCATGAACTGATCGATTGGAGCGATCTTATCTTTCTTATATATCGGATTTCTGGATCTCAGGATTTCTGCCGTCGATACCTCCGCGCCGACTTCTTTAATCTTGACCACGCCCAAGATTTCGACCATATCGCCCATCAGGACTCCGGTTTTGGGATGATGGACAGGTTTAAGGGTTTTGAAGATAAGCGATTCTTGACCCGGTGAAAACAAGGTGTCGTAGGAGGATAGGTATACGATATCGCCTTGGCCCAGCATCTGCTTTGCATCGACCGATGCGGCAATCTCGCCATCGGCCCGAGGGGTCATGAGGATCATGCCTTTTGAAATCGCCCCCCAAAAATCGGGCCCGCTCTGTACTGTCTCTTCGGCTTCTGCGATCTCTGCTTCCACCACTTCAATGGCTGGTGCGGCTTCAATAAGCGGCGGGGGCGGTGCGACGACACTCTCGGTGGAGAATTCCTCGTCTTCAAACATCCCATCGGACCAAGCCAGGTCATCTTGCGCCCCCATTCCAATGGCCAGAACCAACAGCAAAGCTTGAATACTTATTTTTTTAAACATTCGATCCCCTTTCGCAATGGGAAAAAAATCGATATCGGTCTCAGGTAGGCTTCAGGCCTCCGACGCGGAATCCTGAAAGATAGACAAAAGATATCAAACCCTTCTCAATTGTCAAGACAGTCCTACCACCAAAACCACTCCTGGGTGACCAAGACATGAAGACCCAGGGCGAAGTTGGTGACGCCATGGGCGAGGATGCAGGACCAAATTCGGCCTGTTTTGTAAAGGAGCAGCGTATAGGCCGCACCCGCCATCATCCCCGCAAGCCACAAATGATGTTCCACGCCAAAGAGGAGGGTCGATATGACGAAGGAATTGACTGTAAATTTTCCGAGGGGAAGCGAGAGGAAGTCGGCGGAAACGATAAACCGAATTAGAAACGACCTCCAAAAAAGCTCTTCCATAATAGGGACCACCAGCGATGCCCCCAACAAGCGGAACCCAGCCAAATAGAAGGCCCGAGAGCCAGCGGCCTCAAAGGGATTGTAGCCCCCAACCGGGCCCTGACTTGCCCATGAAAAGTTCATTCTCACCCAGGCGAGATATACGAAAATACCGACGCCACAGGCCAGGACGACCTCGCCAATACCGCTAAAAACGCTGACTTTCAATTCGGTATAGGATTTTCTATAGTGAAGAAGAACTAAAGAGACAAAACCGATTTTAATCGGGTAGAGCCAAAGGATACCGTCCTCGACTTCGAGCCCTGGCCAAGAAGTAACAAGGCCGTGAATCGCAACGAAGGCCATATAAGACGCAAAGGGAAGGATACGGGGCCACATCGTGGAGAAAGATTATCAGATCGCTCCGTGCTTTTCTAGGAATTGTTTTGATATAGAAGATATGCTAACATGCCCTTAATTTTCCAGATGAATTATGAAGAGAATGATTGCGAACCTTTGGACATTAAGGTGGATATTTCTTGTTTTCCTCCTTGGATGCACCCAAGACACCAGTGTCCTATCGATTGCGTTCAATCAAAATAATCCAGACGTGATCTACGCGGGGGGGGCGGGCGGGAAATTCTTCAAAAGTGTCGACGGTGGAGAGTCCTTTCAAAATCTAAACCAGGGCTTAACGACATTTAATATTGCCGCCTTGGGAGTCAGTCCTTCGCTTTCCATGGTCATTTACGCGGGTTCGTACGGGGACAGCGTCTACCGATCCATTAATGGCGGAGAGAATTGGACGCTTGTGAACAAGGGTCTGGACGACAATGTGGGCACGCAAGCCGTCAACGCCGTCCTTGTCGATCCAAGCAACATCAAAAATGTTTTTGTCGGAACGAATCATGGGGTCTATTCAACCACCGACGGCGGCAGTCAATGGACCGATGTCAACATGGGCATGGCCAACCGCTTTGTCATCTCCTTAACCTTCGACCCCACAAACAAAGAAAAAATTGTGGCGGGAACGAACGAAGGCATTTATAAAACGACAAATGGCGCGAGGAACTGGGCGATCATAAACCCCGAAACGCGCGATTGGGCGGTCAACACCGTCCGTTTTGAGCCATCGATACCCGGAACCCTCTATGCCGGAACAAACAAGGGGGTCTTTAAATCCACCGACGACGGAAAAAATTGGGTGCAAAAAACAACGGGGTTTTCAAGCCCTTTTATTTCCACGCTTGCGGTTGATCATACCCAAGCCGGCGTCTTGTACGCCGGAAACGGAGAAGGCATCTATTGGTCCGTCAATGGCGCCGACTCCTGGCAATTGCTCAAACGCTCCCCCAACTCCGTCTCCACGCTCTCTCTTCATCCCGAAAAACAGCACGTCCTTTTCGCCGGAACGATGACCGGACTTTACAAAAGCATCGATCGAGGCGTGAATTGGAAGAAATTAGAGATAAAATGAATCGGTCAGCCGACGCAATCCGAATCGCCCAGCCGAAGCCATCGAAATTGCCTCTCTTATGCATATTGAGTCTATTCGCATTGCTAATCACAGGATGCCCAGAACAATCTTTCTCCATTCCAGAGCGGACTGCGCCTACCGGATGGCAGGTGGAAAAGGACATCCCCGACGTCTCCCTAGGGGGTCTTTATTTTCTCGATAACCAACGCGGCTGGGTCACAGGAAACAATGGCGTCATTCTTCACACCGAAGACGGCGGCCAGCAATGGAAACCGCAAGACACGGGAATAAAGGGACTCATCGTTTCCATCTTTTTCGTCGATGCAAAAACAGGATGGGCGGTGGGAGACAGAGGACTGATCCTGCATACCACCGACGGCGGCGCAAGCTGGCGGCTTCAAGCCAGCGGCCAAAAAAAAGATTTAACCCATGTTTACTTTATCGATTCGAAGCAAGGCTGGATTACGGGCCTGAAAGGGATCCTCCTCTTCACAAAAGACGCCGGACAAACTTGGACGGAACCCAAAGGAGAAACGCGCACCACTTTAAATGCGGTGTTGTTTACGGACCCCGATCATGGTTGGATTACTGGCCATCAAGGGACACTCCTATTCACCGAAAACGGCGGACGAAACTGGTCTCGACGCGAGATCGAAACCGAGGACGATCTCCATCGCATCTTTTTTTTGGATTCGCAAACCGGGTGGATCGTCGGCAATCGAGGCTCCATTTTTAAGACGACAGACGCCGGCTTAACTTGGCGCAAACAAGAAAGCGGCGTCGCCGCATTTTTAGCCGGTATTTATTTTACCGACGCGCGTAAGGGCTGGGCAGTCGGCGCCACGGGGACCGTCTTGCACACGCAAGATGGCGGAAAATCTTGGGTGCAACAGGTCACGGGAACGATCCAATTTTTAACCGCCGTTCATTTCATGAATCAACAGCTTGGCCTCGTAACCGGGACAAAAGGAACCCTTTTACGTACGGAAAGTGGCGGCATTCCCCCGACACCTGAAACGAGTCCGATGGAAACGGCATCCTGATGAGCACAGACTTACCAGCGCAGGAAGCCGCGCTATGATAAACTTAAACATGACAATTATGAGAAGACCCGAGCGATAGGCGCTACAAGCCCACAAGAGATTCGGGACGATTTTCATTTCAGGGCCGGAGACATGACATCCCATTGAAAAAACCGTTCCGCCGAAAAATTGAAATCGAAAAAGGGACCGACACCGCCCTGCTTTATGGGAGCTATGACCGCCACTTAAAGATGATCGAAGAGGCCTTCTTCGTAAAAATTACAGCCCGAGGCGAAGACGTAACAATCGAAGGCGACCGCAACGAAGTCGCCCAAGCCGAACAAGCCCTCCACAAATTGTCGACCCTGGCGAATGAAGGCATTCAAGTGGGCACGGAAGACACGGCTTATGCCATCAAAGCCTCGCACACAAACGATGGAGATCATAACGGCGCGAGCGATTTTCATCGATCGTATCAGGAATCAATCTCTATTCTCGGCAACAAAAAATCCATCACGCCGAAATCTGCCTCACAAAAAAAATACATCGATCATATTCGTCGGCACGACATCGTCATCGGCATTGGCCCGGCTGGAACCGGTAAGACCTATCTTGCCATGGCGATGGCAATCTCGGCTTACCAAAAAAAAGAAGTCAGCCGCATCGTGCTGGCGCGCCCCGCGGTGGAAGCGGGCGAGCGCCTTGGTTTTTTGCCGGGAGACCTGGTCGAAAAAATCAATCCCTATCTGCGCCCCTTGTACGACGCCCTCTACGACATGATGAAAGTTGAACAAGCCGACCGCCTCGTGGAACGCGGAGATATCGAAATCGCCCCGCTCGCCTTTATGCGAGGGAGAACGCTCCACGATTCCTTCGTGATTTTGGATGAGGCGCAAAACGCCACTTCGGAACAAATGAAGATGTTTTTAACCCGGCTCGGGCCACAATCGAAGGCCGTCATCACGGGAGATATCACGCAGGTCGATCTGCCGCATGGCCAGCGTTCCGGACTGATCGAAATCCAGCAGATCTTGGAAGAGGTCGAAGGCATTCAATTTTTCTACTTTAAGGAAAACGATGTCGTAAGGCATCCCCTCGTTCAAAAGATAGTCAAAGCTTACGCGGGCTACGAAGCCAAGCGCAAAGAAGAGCGCGCACAATAAGAGCGCCACCCGCCAAAATCGACCTTCATGCAGATCTCCATACAAAACAGGCAACGGAAATTCCCAGTCGACGAAAAAAACATTCACGGCTGGGTCCACCGGATATTATCTTTGCAAAAGATGAGCAACGCCGAGCTCGGACTGGTTTTCGTCAATAATCGCCGCATGCGCATCTACAATAATAACTATCGGCAGATCGACCGGGCAACCGATGTGCTCGCCTTTCCCATGCGAGAAGGATTTGGAGGGGACTTGCATCCCAACGTGCTTGGTGACGTGGTCATTTCCTTAGAGATGACCGCCACGGAAGCCCGGCGCTACGCGCGGAAAGAAGACGAGCAGTTGCTCATCTTGCTCATTCACGGCATTCTTCATCTTTTAGGTTACGATCACACCGAATCCGAAGCGCAAGCGGAAATAATGGAACGCCGGGAAAGACAGTTATTCAATCGAATCTATTCATAGGATACATGCCTAATTTAAATGTCACGTGGTGGATCGCTCTTATGAACAGGTCAACAAAAAATGGTACTGATACATTCTCTTTAAAGGTCAGCGGCAAGGCTGAGGTTTAGGAATAAATGGCGGAAGGTTTTTGGAAAAAAACGGGAAAGGGCCTGGCGAAGACCCGGCAATTTTTGAACGCGGGCCTAGAAGCGCTCTTCATCAAAAAACGGGAGATCGATCAAGAAACCTTCGATCGACTTGAAGCCCTTTTAATCGGTGCAGATTTGGGCCTAGAAATCACGCAAAGTCTCCTCGCCGATCTAAAACAATCGGTCGATCGCAAAGAAGTTTCCGACTTGAAGGCCTTAAAAGAAAAATTAAAGGCCGCGATGATCGCGATTCTGAATAGCGTGCCCCCGGCCTCCCCTGCCCTTGCTTCCCCACAGGTCATCCTTTTTGTCGGGGTCAATGGCGTGGGAAAAACGACGACTATCGGAAAACGCGCGCGGCAACTCTGCTTGTCTGGCAAAAAAGTCCTCTTGGCCGCTGGCGATACCTTTAGAGCGGGCGCGGGCGAGCAGTTGGCCATCTGGGGAGAACGCGCCGGAGCAGAAGTCATTCGCTACCCAAAGGGGGCCGATCCCTCCGCTGTCGTCTTCGATGCCGTGAGTGCGGCCTTGGCACGTAAAGTCGATCATCTCTTAATCGACACCGCTGGCCGCTTGCAGACCCAACACAACTTGATGGAAGAATTAAAAAAGATCACCCGGGTGATCTCGAAACAAATTCCCGATGCGCCCCACGAAAAAATCCTCGTGCTTGATGCCACCACCGGACAAAATGCGCTCTCTCAGGCCGCGCATTTTCAGGATGCCATCGGCCTCACGGGTATCATATTGACTAAGCTGGACGGTACGGGAAAAGGTGGGATCGTCGTCCCGATCGTACAAAAATTTGCCATGCCCATTTGCGGCATCGGTGTCGGCGAAGGCCCCGACGATTTAATCCCTTTCGATATCGAAACCTTTGTCTCTGCGCTTTTCGAGGAAGTGGGCCCTTAAAAACCAGGCCTTAAAAAAGGGGTTTTATGTCGAAGGCAAATCCTATTTGGTGTGGTACACCACCACCCGGTTCTTCCCCGAATGTTTGGCTTGATAGAGCGCCTGATCCGCGCTGTCGATTAACTCATTAACGCTCTCCGCATCCTGCGGAAAACTGGCCAGCCCAATGCTGACCGTTAATTTTTGCATACCCTGAATTTTCTTTTGAAGCTCCCCGCCCTTCGAAATCAATTCGCAAAGACGTTGGGCGATCAAGGTGGCGTCCTCCTTGCTGGTATGAGGCAGGATGACCGTAAATTCCTCGCCGCCGAATCGAGAAGCGACATCGATGGTCCGAATCGTATTTCGAATCACCTTGGACACGTCTTTCAAGACTTCGTCTCCGATGAGATGCCCGTATTGATCGTTGATCTTTTTAAAATCGTCGATGTCGATCAAGATGAGGCAAATCGGCAATCCATGGCGCCGGGTCCTTTCGATTTCTTCGGTCAATCGTTCCTGAAAATAACGCCGATTGAGCAGCCCCGTCATCGGGTCGGTAATCGATATCTCCTTTAATTCCTCCGCGCGGACATGGAGATCGGAGCGTTCCATCGCCATCGTAATAAAACTGCCGATCGCCTGTAACAGCCCGAGATCCTCGTCGGTAAAGCTTTGTCCATTAATTTTATCCGCGACATTCACCACGCCGATAATCCGGTCGCTCTTTTTAAGGGGAACGCTCAAAAAAGATGGCGTCCGATATCGTGGACGCGGCGTATGCGAGAGCCGTCGATCCTGTGCGATATTCTCCACGAGCAGCGGCAATCCGGTTTTGCAAACCTGCCCGGCAATGCCCTCTCCGGGCTTTTTATTGAATAAAGTAAAGAGGGAAGGATTGATGCCCTTCATGGCCTTGACCGACAGTTCATTGCTTTCGCTATTAAAGACCATGAGCGAGCCCTGTTCCGCGTCGAGAATTTGCGTCGTTTGTTCCAACAAGTTTTTGTAAAGCGCCCCCTGCCTCAAATCGGAATCGAAAATCGTGAGATCCGAAAGGGACTGTATGGTTCTTTTTTGTTTGGCGATTTGGTTTTGCAGGGCAATGTGTTCGAGGGCGGCTCCGGCTTGCTGACAGAACGAAGAAATCATCCGCGTATCGTCCACCGACAAGACGGTATCGAAAATCGCCAATGTCGTCGTATTCCGGCTGTTTTTCGAAAGGGGAAAGAGGTGGCACGAGTTCATTGGAGTCGGTAGACGCAATTGCAGAAGGTCTGCAGGTTCATGAATGAAGATGCTGTCTTCCTCCTCACCCTTCTTGTCCAAAATCGGATCGAGAAAAACCTCAGAGAACTCGAGCGCTTTTTTCTTTTCGCCGAAAGAGGCGATGCCGCGATGAAACTTTTCTTTTCGACTTTGCTGAAACACGCAAGCGCTTTTGAGATCGAAGAGGATCCCCAAGGTAATCAGCAGGGTTGTGTAGTGCATCGAATGGGTCAAGTCTTTTCGAAATTGGTTCGCGACGTCGGTTAGCGTGGTGAGGTACGAAGATTTCGATTGATATTCTTTGCGGCGGTAGATATTTTCGAGGAGCACCGTTCCAATCGTTTGCAGGTCGTGAGCCATGCGCAGGAGCTCTTCTTCGGGGGTGATAGCAACATCTTTCACGACCTCCGCCAGCCGCTCTGCGGTAATCCCCCAACGGATGGCATCCTCCTGAAAAGAGGCCAACTCCGAGCGCTCGCAATAGCGCTTGCCCCCGATAATGGCATAATCGATTTCATTGGATAAGTGAATGGGGATAACAAATGAAGTCAATTGCCCCTCGCATTTTAATAGCCGGATCTCTCCCGATTGAATAGCCAGGTCGGCCTGGTGTTTAAATCGTTCGGCGCAAAGCAATTCCCTCCCCGTTTCGTGAACAAGGCGGCATAGGGGATCTTCGCCGGTCGGAAAAACTGCCGGTGGGTCTAGAGTGGGGTCGTAAATAAAAAGCGAAAACCCAATTAGAGAGGATAGGGCTTGTTGGATATTCGACCAGTGATATCGATTTAAATCGAAAAATTTCTGCATAGACGCTACATCAGCCGAAAGAAAGTGTTCCTTCTCAATGCTTGCCCATGCTCGGCAAAAAGTCTTAGATTGGAAGATCGCTCGACAAGCGCGGCAGGCTCATCGTTAATGATCTCTTTTCTCTTGTTTCCTAGAGATCTCGCTTTTCCAGACCCTGAACAATCCCTTGAGAGCAACGATCTTCTGGATAATTTACAATTTTTATATCTTATGTATAATATTATGGACCCAAAATTATCATAATCCAAGCCTAAAATCCAGGGTTATTTCCGCTGTTGCACGCTCCAACAAAGCGATCTCGAATTGAAGAGGAGAATGACTTATCATTCGCGGTAACGTATTATAAGCATTTGCTTCTCATCCAGAGTTTCAAAGTGGAAAAATTTCAGCTTCAATCGGACTATTTCCCCAAAGGCGATCAACCTCAGGCCATCGAAGCCCTGACCCAGGGAGTGATCCAGGGCGAGCCGCATCAGGTGCTCTTAGGGGTGACCGGCTCCGGCAAAACTTTCACCCTGGCCAATGTCATTGCGAACATTCAAAGGCCGACCCTCGTGATCGCCCACAACAAAACTCTGGCGGCGCAGCTCTATCGCGAATTCAAGAACTACTTTCCGCAAAATGCGGTCGAGTACTTTGTCAGTTATTACGATTATTACCAGCCGGAAGCCTATATTCCGCACACCGACACCCTCATCGAAAAAGACGCCTCCATCAATGATGCCATCGACCGCATGCGCCATGCCGCCACCCGAGCGCTCTTGGAGCGGAACGATATTATTATCGTTGCCTCGGTCTCGTGCATCTATGGCCTGGGCTCACCCGAGGCTTATCATGGGATGCTCGTCTATCTTGAAGAGGGCATGGAAATGGAACGGGATGTCGTGCTCAAAAAATTGGTGGCGATTCAATACGAACGCAACGATTACGATTTCCATCGCGGCACCTTCCGAGTACGGGGAGACCTCATTGAAATCTTTCCGGCGTCTTCCGAGGACTACGCCGTACGGATCGAATTTTTCGGCGACACGGTGGAAGCCCTTTTTGAGGTGGATCCGCTTCGGGGGGAAATTATTCAACGGCTTCAAAAGATTGCCGTGTACCCCGGGAGCCATTATGTCACCCCGCCCGAGCGCCTCGAAAAGGCCCTGGTCGGAATCGAGGAAGAATTACAGGAGCGGATCAAATATTTTTACGACCGGAAGATGCTCCTCGAAGCCCAACGCATCGAGCAACGCACCGGTTTCGACCTCGAAATGATACGAGAAATCGGCTATTGCCAGGGCATCGAAAATTATTCTCGGCACCTCTCAAGCCGCCAATCGGGAGAGGCGCCCCCCACCCTGCTCGATTATTTCCCCAAAGATTTTCTACTTGTGATCGACGAAAGCCATGCCACGGTTCCCCAAATCGGAGGGATGTACGAAGGCGATTATGCACGGAAGAAAAACTTAGTCGATTACGGCTTCCGCCTTCCTTCGGCGATCGACAATCGTCCGCTTAAATTCGAGGAATTCAAAACCCTGATGCGGAAGGTGATTTACGTTTCGGCGACGCCGGGACCCTATGAACTCGAACGTGCGAAAGAACGGGTGATTGAGCAAGTCATCCGGCCGACGGGCCTCATGGACCCCGAAATTTTTATCCGGCCGGCAAAAGGACAAGTCGACGATCTCATCGCAGAAATCCGAGGCCGAGTCGCGCGCTCGGAGCGTGTGCTGGTGACTACCCTGACCAAGCGGATGGCGGAAGATTTGTGCGAATACTACCAAGAAATCGGCATACGCGTGCGCTACCTGCACTCCGACATCAACACGATCGAACGGATGGAAATCATCCGCGACCTGCGCTTGGGCAAGTTCGACGTCCTCATCGGTATTAACCTGTTGCGCGAAGGCCTCGACCTGCCGGAGGTTTCCTTGGTGGCCATACTCGACGCCGACAAAGAAGGCTTCCTGCGCTCGCACCGATCTCTCATCCAAACCGCTGGGCGCGCGGCGCGGCATATTGCGGGCCAAGTTTTAATGTACGCGGACATCGTCACCCGTTCCATGAGAATAACCATTGATGAAACGACTCGGCGGCGAGAAATACAAAGGCGTTACAATACAGAAAATGGAATCACCCCCGAATCCATCCGAAAATGTATTCCCGCCTCGCTTCAGCAAGAGATCGACAAGGACTATCTGAGCCCTTCAGAAGTGGCGGAAGAGAAAGCGGCCTACCTGCCGAAGCGGGAACGAACGCAGTTGATCAAAACCCTCGAGAAAGAGATGAAGGAGGCGGCGCGGATGTTAAATTACGAACACGCGGCGGCCTTGCGGGACGAAATCAAGGTCTTAAGGGAGATGGAAATTCTCGAAAATACAAACTGAGGGTGCGATTCAGGCCTGCTTATAGGTGTAGATCCCGAGGAAAATGCCGAGAAGAATCAGCAAATTAATTTGGAAGGTAAAGCCGAAGGTGAAGGTAAGCAATCGCAGGTCCAACGTCAGCGGAGGCGTCAAGCCGACATGGTAGCCTTTCAGAAAAATGTCCGGCAGGAGCCCTGAAGGAGAAATACGGCGAAGCACCTCTCCCATTATTCCGCCGAGAAAGCCACCGAGAAGGATAAAAAAAAGCAGGAGCCAGAATGATTTTTGTAAAGTCGCCATACGTAATCGTTGGGTTTTAGGCTATCGTTTTAGCGCTTTTTTGTCAAGCCGGGAAACGTCTTTCTCCCCTTTTAAAGTACACAGACTGGATTTTTGACATAGTAATCCGAATCGTCTTTCTCTTCAAGCGGATTCTCATCGTAATTATAAAATGTTTGGCGTCCGGCCTCGGAAAAATCTTCCTGCGAAGCGCGATGGGGTGTAAAACGAAAAATTGACCCTCCGCCGATCCCCATGCTATCATTACCGGCATTGTAGCGAAAGGCAGTATCCGCCTGCCCGATCGCCCATTCTTTTATCTAAAGTCACGCTTAATTGGGATGGACGACCTTTGCCATGCCCCGATGGAGGATAACCCAAAATGATTGAAATATCGGAAATCGCGAAAAAACGGATCGACATTCTGATGGCGACTCAACGCGATCAACATCAAAAAAATATTGAAGGCCTTCGCTTGACCGTGAAAGGCGCGATTCCAAACGTCGAATATGCCCTGGCCTTTAAAGAAGTCGACAAAAACGAAGCCGGAGATATTTCTGTGGAAACCAGCGGGATAAAGGTTTTCATGGAACAGAAAAACGCAAAATTTTTAGAGGACGTCACGATCGACTTTATTCAGGGCCTCAAGGAAACCGGGTTTAAAATCGAAAACCCAAAGGTGATCGAATCGAAACCCCAAAAACCCGAAACCCCGCCAAAGCTCGATACGCCCGAGGCCAAAGCGGTTCAAAAGGTCTTGGACACCGAGATCAATCCTGCCGTGGCCGCGCACGGCGGCGTCATCAGCCTTGTGGACGTGAGGGATCAAGTCGCCTACATTCGTCTGGGAGGCGGCTGCCAAGGATGCGGCATGGCCGATGTGACCTTGAAACAGGGGGTCGTGGTGGCGATTAAAAAAGGGGTCCCAGAAATTCGCGAGGTCCTCGATGTCACGGATCACGCTGACGGCACGAATCCCTATTATTCTCCTGGCAAATAAGCTTGAGATCCCCGCGGTGACGGGTCTCGGGCAGTCCGCTTTGCCAAACTCAAGGACAGACGCGTCTCCACAATGCGTATTTTCGCTTTCGAATCTTCGGTGCCTAAACTGCCTCCGAAAGTAGGTGGATCGATCGCGTTCGGCTTTATCCATTCCTCGTAAAAACACACCGAATGCCGTTCCGGCCCAACCCGACTAGACTTGCGATGCGACTTCTTCTCCTCCTCCCCAGCACTTCCTATAAAACGGCCGACTTTTTAAAGGCCGCCGAGAAATTGAATGCGGAAGTCATTGTCGCATGTAATCAAGAGCAGACGATGGAAGCCATTGCCCAAGGCAATCTCCACACCCTCGATTTTTTAGATATTGAACATTCGACGGACAAGATCGTCCAGATGGCCAAAGCCCGGCCCATTTCGGCCGTGCTTTCGACCGATGACGAAGGCGCACTCTTGGCGGCCGCGATCTCTTCCGCGCTGGCGCTAAAAACCAACCCGATGTCGGCGCTCGCACCCACTTTAGACAAAGCACAACTTCGGGAACGGCTCCTCGCCGCCGGGGTGCCCTCCCCGGCCTTCGAACGTTATTCGACGGATCGCGCGCCCGAGGAATTTGCGAAGGAGATCGACTACCCAGTTGTTCTCAAACCCACCTTTCTTTCGGGCAGTCAGGGCGTAATTCGCGCAAACAATCCGGACGAATTCAAGCAGGCCTTCCGGCGCATCAAAGCTTTATTTCAGGACCCGGAGGTCATACAAAAACGGGGCGGCGTCGCAAATGAAATCCTCGTCGAAACCTATATCCCCGGCAAAGAGTTTGCCTTCGAAGGACTGTTGCAAAGGGGCCGCTTGATCCCTCTCGCGTTCTTCGATAAACCGGATCCGCTCGAAGGCCCATTTTTCGAGGAAACTCTATACATCACACCCTCTCGCTTACCCCGAACGGTACAAGATCGTATTTTCGATCTTGTAAAAAACGGTACGTACGCGCTCGGCCTCAAAGAAGGGCCCCTTCATGCCGAGATGCGCGTGGGTCCCGATGGGCCCATCCTCCTCGAGATTGCGGCAAGGTCGATTGGCGGACACTGCTCCAGAATCCTGAAATTCGCTGCGGGCATGACCTTGGAAGAAATTATTTTAAGACACGCGCTGGGATTCCCTTTCGAATCCTTGGCCCTCCAAAATAAAGGGGCTTCAGGAGTGATGATGATTCCCATCCCGAAGCGCGGTATATTAGTCGCTGTGAAAGGCTTGGATGAAGCGAAAAAAATTACCGGGATCACAGAAATCGATCTCTCCGCGCATCGCGGCCAGGAAATCATCCCTCTTCCGGAAGGACGGTCTTATTTTGGCTTTATCTTTGCGAAAGGAAGCTCGCCCCAAGCAGTCGAAGACGCGCTGCGCAAGGCACACCGAAAACTCGACATTGTCGTCGAACCCCGGCACAAGGGATTCGGAGCCGATCCATCGTGATGAAAAAAAACCGAAATAGCGCTTGACTTTAGACTTAACCTATTGTATTTATAATAAAAATTTTTCTGAATCCCGATAGGAAATGAAGGCACGTTTCAACGACGGCCTGCGTTAACGTATATTAAGGAGCTTTAATGAGAAAAGCCGATCTTGCAGATAAAGTGGTGATGAAACTGGGCGTGACTCGGAAAGAATCCTCAGATATCATACGACTGGTTCTCGATTCTATTAAAGAAACCTTAAGAAAAGGAGAAACCGTCAAGGTCGCCGGATTTGGTAACTTTGTCGTGCGTGAAAAAAAGGCGAGAAAAGGGCGGAACCCTAAAACGGGAGAAGAAATAGGGATTACGCCGCGACGCGTGGTCACTTTTCGGCCGAGTCAGGTTTTCAAACAGTTCGTCAACCTATAAATTGACTAAGGTGCAGGAAAAGCTGTTTTATAAAATCAGCGAAGTGAGCCAACATACCGGGCTTGAACCCTATGTCATCCGTTTTTGGGAAACCGAGTTTCCGACCTTACATCCAAGAAAGAGCAAAGGCAATCAACGCACCTATACCAAACGGGAAATCGATCTCATCCTAGAAATCAAGCACCTACTTTACCAGGAAAGGTTGACCATCCCCGGTGCAAGAAAACGTCTACGGCAGTCGTCACAAAAGGATCAAAATCAAAGTATTCAACACACGATTTCCAGCGTGAAAAAGGAACTGGAAGCAATTATCCATCTGCTCAGTTGATCGGGGCGTAGCGCAGCCTGGTAGCGCACTCGCTTGGGGTGCGAGAGGTCGCTGGTTCAAATCCAGTCGTCCCGACCAAATGGATTTTCGATTCCGACAAGGTCATTCAATATCATTCACGGTCCCCCTGATTACAAATCCCTGAGTTCCCCCATCGGAGACCGGCATTCTTCTGTTCCATTTCGAAAGCAACAAATGGACATCATGCGACCCTAAACCCGTTTTTGCCATGGCCTTTTGAAGTGTGCTAGGATATCTTCCAATTTTCTTGAGCCCTTCTTTCTGAGCCGAATTCACTCAAAAAGGATAGACCTCATCGCACCAACTATGCCGGTGCGGCCATGAATGTAAAGACACTTGTCCGCTTTCGATCTGCCCAAAAGTAGGAGTTGTTACAGAGGATGTTTCCCCCATTTTTTTCGATTCGCTTCATCGAGCCCCTCTCCAACACATTCAGAGGCATTAAGGTTTTTTCTACGGTTGGAATGCTCCTATTCGCGATTCTTCTCGACTTCTCCCCTTGGCTTCCTTTTGTCTCGAAGATCATCGCAACAGTGCTACAGACCGGCGTTTTAATCAAGCTCATCTTCGAAGAACGCTACCTTCATTTAAAATTCCGACGGCTCTCCTGGCAAAAGAAATTGATTCCGATCGTCCTGTTTGGGGTCTGCCTTTTGTTTTACATCGAAAAACTGCTTCTCCTTATTTCCATGTGGGGAGCGGAACCCGGAACCCTGATCGACCCTTACCGTTCATACAGCATTATCTTTTTTTCATCCGGATTTTCGATTTATACCCTTCGGCTCAACATCATTGCAGAATTCTTAAGCCAACTTCACCTCAAACCGGCCCAGACCCTCTCAATCGGGTTTCTTGGCCTGATCCTCTTCGGAACATTGCTGCTTTCCCTTCCGCAAATGGTCACGGATCCATCGCAGATATCGATCATCGACGCCTTGTTTACCGCCACTTCGGCAAGCACGGTCACCGGATTAGCGCTTTTCCCTATTTCGGAATTTTATCGCCCCAGCGGAATTTGGGTGATCCTCTTGATGATTCAATTGGGAGGACTCGGGATTATGACCTTTGGCGTCCTCTTTTCTATGATTTCGAAGCAAAGAATGCGGCTTGACGACAAGGTTGCACTACAAGACGTCCTGGGGGCAGAATCGGTCGGAAGCGTCAAAGATGAAATAAAATTAATTTTTCTGATTACCTTTATGATCGAGGCGCTCGGGGCGATCTTGATTTGGATCCTCTTACCCGATGGAACGTCAGACCCCTTTTTCACCGCGGTCTTTCATTCGATTTCGGCATTTTGCAATGCCGGGTTTTCTTTATTTCCCGATAATTTGATGGGGTATGTCGAACACTTTTCGATGAACTTCATCATCGCGGTTTTGATCGTTTTAGGTGGGATCGGCTTTCCCGTCTTAAACAATTTAGGGAATTACCCCTTCTTTAGCAAAAACCGCGCGGCCTGGCGGCTCTCTTTCCACTCCAAAATGGTTTTATCGATTTCCGCGGGATTGCTTTTAACGGGCACCGTTGCCATTTATATTCTTGAATACAGCAACTCGCTCGCCTCGCTTTCTTGGTATGACAAATGGATCGCCGCTGCTTTTCACTCGGTCACCGCGCGCACCGCAGGTTTTAATACCTTGGATCTTGGAGGCTTTTCGGATGCCTCGCTTTATTTCATGATGCTCTTGATGTGGATCGGCGGATCCCCCGCATCGACAGCCGGCGGCGTGAAAACAACCACCTTCGGCGTGATGCTTGCCACTTTGGGCGCCATGCTTCACCAACGCAATGAAGTCAGCATATTTAAAAGAAGTCTCTCGTCCCAAACCGTTCAAAAATCCCTTTCGACGGTTTTTACATCTTCCGCACTCTTGGCCACACTCCTTCTTCTGCTCTTGGCCTTGGACGGAGGAAATTTTAAAGCCCTCATGTTCGAATCGGTATCGGCCTTCAACACGGTCGGCCTCTCGACAGGGATCACGGCGCAATTAAGCCCGATGGGTAAAATCATCATTATCGTCACCATGTTTATCGGAAGAATAGGGCCGCTAACCCTTGCATTCAGCGTGGCCGAACGCGCCAGCAAAGGAAAGTATACCTATCCACAAGAAAGAGTGTTGATCGGATAGAGGGCGACGGCTGAGCCGCATGTCCCCCTTCCGAGACTCGATTAAAAACGAGGCCAAGCCGGGAAGATAAAAAAGGAGTGTTATGAAACGATTTTTAGTCATTGGCCTGGGCCGCTTCGGGATGAGCCTGGCGGAGACCCTCTACGCCGAAGGCGGAGAAGTCATCGCCGTCGATGAACGCGCGGACAAAGTCGAAGAAATTAGAGATCGCGTCACCCATGCGGTCCAGCTCGATGGCATGGACCCGGATGCCCTCAAATCGGTTGGGGCCGACGAGGTCGATACGGCCATCATCGCCATCGGCGAAAATTTACAAGCCAGCATTGTCACGACGGTTATCCTCAAGGAACTCGGTCTGAAGGACATCATTGTACGCGCCGATACCGAAAGGGAAAAGAAAATCCTACAACTCGTCGGCGCGACGCGTGTCATCTTTATCGAACAGGAAATGGGCCGCCGCCTCGGGAAGACCTATTCCGGAAACGCAATTCTCGATTATATCGAACTCTCGTCGACCCACTCGATGGTGCAGTGGGAAGCCCCGGAATCGCTGATCGACCTGGAATTGAACGAAATGAAGTTGGCCGAGAGCTGGAGCCTGACCCTTTTTGCGATTAAAAAAGGCGGCGCGGAATCGAAAGGATTTAGATGGGGCAAGGATCAAGAACGCCTGATTTTTAATCCCCCTTCCGACTATACGCTCGAAAAGGGAGACATCTTGGTCCTGATCGGGAAAAGCAAAGATTTGACCCGCTTTACGCAACAAAAGGAAGGGAAATTTAAAAAGCTGGCGGACAAAGACAAATAAAGGCACAAGGCCCGGTGCAAATGCGCTTTGAACCTGAGTGGAATCACAACGCGGGTGAGCGATCGCTTGCGCCACTTTTCCCCAACATCCTACTCACGCCCATCCCCCTTAACCTGCATGCTCTAAAACGGCCAGATCAAGGGGATGAGCCAGGTTCCCAATAACCAGAACAGGATATTTAAAGGGGCGCCGACCCGAAGAAAATCCGAAAATTTATATTGCCCCGGCCCATAAATCAGGGTATTCGTCTGATAGCCGATCGGCGTCATAAAGCTAAGCGAGGCGCCGAACATGACCGCAATTAAAAAGGGGCGGGTGTTCCATCCTTGCGATTCCGCAACGGCAATAGCGATCGGCGCAAGCAGCGCGGCGGTCGCATTGTTCGACATTACATTCGATAATAGCGTCGTAATTAAAAAGAGCGCTGAGAGGAGGGCCACCGGCCCCCATCGGCCAATCCCTGAAACCAAGACACTCGAAATCAACACGGCCGCTCCGCTCTTCTCCAAGGCGATGCCCAAGGTCAGCAGGCCGGCCAACAAAAAAATAACCTTCCAATCGATCGCCTCGTAGGCTTCCTCCAAGGTTAGGCAGCCGACAAGAATAAGCAGAATTGCCCCGACAATCGCACTGACCACGATGGGGAAAATGCCCAAGGAACTGGTCGTCACCACGCCGAATACAATGGCCAAGGCTGGCAAAATTTTCCGCTTACGAAACTTTGGCAGCTTCATCTCCGATATAAAAACGAGTTCGGAGTGATTCTTAAGATTGTCGATTTGATCGCGCCGGACTTCGAGAAGCAAAGCATCACCGGCACGCAGGGGCGTTGTTTCAAGTTTCTCATGCCGAATCCCGCCACTCCGGCGGATGGCCAGTGGCGCCGCCCCGAAGCGATCCCGAAATTTAATCGCCTCGAAGGACTTGCCTTCCAGGGAAGTGCTTGGCGCGATCACCACTTCAACGAGAACGGCTTCGGTCGATTCGAGATCTTCGTCGCGCCATTGTAAACCCGACTTGATGGCAATGCCCTCCTGCTGTTGTATTTTTTGAATCTTCTGCACGTTAGCCCGAACACGGAGGACATCATATTCCCTCAAAACGATTAGCGGACCGGGAAAAAGAATGCGTCTGCCTCCCCTAAAAACCTCCAAGATTTCGATATCGAGGTCCCGGACCAGCGGGGCATCCTCGAGTTTTTTATCGACGGACTGCGCCTGGGGAAGAAGAATAATATCGGTAAGATAGTCATTCATTTCGAAGTTCTTCGTCAGGTCTTCTCCCGCCCGGCGGATCGGGATCAAGCGGACACCGACGATCACCGTGTACAAAAATCCTACCGAAAAGAACGCGAGGCCGACGAATGAGAACTCGAACATACCGAAGGAGGGAAGGCCATGACGCTCAGCAATCGAATTGACGAGGATATTGGTCGACGTGCCGATAAGGGTGCACACGCCGCCGAACATCGATGCGAAGGAAAGCGGCATTAAGAGTTTAGATGGGCTCACCTTCGCCTCGCGAGCGACGCCGAGCACAATGGGCATAAAGATCGCGACGGCGGCGGTATTGTTAACAAAGGCCGAGATCAACCCCACCGTCAACATCATAGCAATAAGCGCGGCCCAAAAACTGCGTCGGCCGATTTGGGTCAGCTTCACCCCAAAGATATTCAGTGCGCCCGTTTTGAATAGGCCTGCGCTGATCACGAACATGGCACCGACCGTCACCGTCGCCGTATTGCTGAAGCCTGAAATCCCGTCTTCCGGAGACACAACGCCACTGACCAGCAGTGTGGCCATGACCATGAGTGCAAGCAAGTCGACCGGAAATTTTTCGATGATAAAAAGAAAGAGCGTGATGAGCAAGAGGGCAAAAACGAAGGAAATCTCAAATGTCATATTCGGAATTGCCTCGCGTAACTTTTGTATGGGATACTGTCCCACGGAGACCGTCGATGCGCTACTTTACCCGATTTTGTTTTAAAGATACAAGACAATGGAATTCCACGATAAAGGGCAATTCCCACTTCGCGCTAAATGACGTCTGAAAAATAACGACAAGGGCCGGCATCGTTATTTTATGCTTGTGCAGTCCGAGGGAATGTGGGAGCTTGAAGAAGAGGGCCCCTTCGACTTACAATGCCCTACGACGTTTGACGAGGGGGGCCGCATTTATTGCCCCATTGTTTTTCTCCTTTCCCACGCCACAGGGATCTGGTTTCCATTTTTTTGTGAGGTTTAATGTGCGCCGAACACTCTTCATTTTGATTTCATTTCTTATCGCATCCTGTGCGGGAAAATCCCATTTACAACGCGTTGTGCATCAAACGTCCGACAGTCTCGTCGTTTTGGATAAAGGAGAATTATCGGTGTCGCCAGCCTTTCCGCCGCCCTACCAACATCCGCAAGACCTCTCTCCCGAATCGCTTCAACGTACCCTGGAATCCGTGCGTGTCCTCCCGAGCAGCGGTTTTTTAAACAATCTTTTTTCGGGAAAGGACAAGGATCGTCCTCTTTTCGATGCGGACACCGCCGAGATCTTATCCCTTCAACTCTCGAAAGCCCTAGCCAAGGCCGATCCATCGGAACGGGTCACCTTTTATCACGCCCTCCCCGCGTCCCCTTCCGAAGTATTCGTCACCTCCGGCTTTCTGTTATTTCAAGGCGACCGTCTTCACCTCCGAGTGAAGGACTACCGAATTCCGCTTCGCAATGGAAGCCCGCTCACATCCGTCGGTAATACACTTCCCCCTTCTGAAATGTCGAAGTACCGCTTTGAACTTTCTGAAAACAAACAAATGCTGCATCGGCGTTTTCAAAATGTATTTGGCCTAGAAGGCACCGACGCCCATTGGCTTGTCGTTGACGTCCACGCGCCGCCGGACCCTCCCGCGACAAGCGGTGAAACGTCGATGGGCATCGTAGAAAAATTACGGACACTCAAACGATTAAAAGACGAAGGCTTGATCGACGAAGAAGACTATATCGAAAAAAAACGAACGCTTCTCGATGGATTTTAATCTCCGGCCGACCTTGTCAATCCGAATATAATATTGCATACTCGCTAATAGTTAACAAAGTGGAGCACCACATTCAATGCCCATAGGGATTGTCAGGCCCCTGGCTTGCCCAGCTTGAACGATCCGTATATTCACTCCATCCCAACCTAAGCGCTTATGATAAGCGCGCTGCCTCACGTTCATAATCTTAAGATCGGGGCGCCGCGCGACGAGAGTACACGATATGCCTATCGAACGCACTGCCCGTGAAACACGATGAAGGAGCCTGCTAAAAGGACTCAGTTGGCCGACGCTCGCCTCGATCACAACGGTGGCGACCGCTTATTTCATCACAGGGGATACGGCAATGGCGATTGAAATCGGCGGGATTGAGGTCATCGCAAAAATAATCTTTTACTATCTACACGAACGGGCTTGGCAAGGCGTTCCGCTTGGGACGATTCGGCAGCTCGAATCTGCAATCTTGACCAAAACACAACTCTCGGGAGAAAAGGCCTCGAAATAGTTCCGCCCTTTTTAGCGACTGACGGACGCGGCACTAAGGAGGGCCTTCGGCCCTCCTGAATTTCTTCCGATCTGAATCCTCCCCTTATGCCGCCTTAACCGGAATCCGGCGAACTTCTTTTTTTGCCTCGTCGGTTTTTGGAAGCGTAATTATTAAGACGCCTTTGTCGAAGGTCGCTTCAATTTTTCCTTCATCGAGTCCGGAGGGCAAGGAGATCGTCCGAAGAAAGCTGCCGTAGCTGCGTTCCATGCGATAGACATTTTTCTTCTCTTCCTTGACCTCGTTTTTCTTTTCTCCCTGAATCGTTAAAACGCCTTCCTCAAGCGAAATCTGAATATCTTTTTCCTCAATGCCGGGAAGCTCGACTGATACCTCGAAGGCCTTATCTTTTTCAAGTAAGTTCAAGCTTGGATTAAAAACGCCGAGCGCCTTTTCTGACGATCCAAAGGAAGCGAGATCTAAATCACGCACCCAGTCTTCGAACAAGCGATTGACTCGCGTATCGAAATAAGGATAAGAAATCAGCCTAGCTCCATTATTTCTAGACCCAGCCTTCCGGCTCCAAGTCCATGGAATGACCTCTTTCACATACATATCGACACCTCCTTATTTTAAATCGATTCACCTGGCATTACCTTCCTGCCTATCGAAAAAATAATATCGAATTTTAATTTTTCAAGGTTTGATAGTATGCTTTGAAAAAAGTCGAATCGGAACATTCTCCCTATCGGACCGCCTTGTCGCACACTTTCAGATGAGCGAACTTCGGACCCATCGTCGAATCCCATGCTATTTTTACAAGCTTGACCTCCTTAGGGCGAGTTGTTAGAATCCGCGAATCGATTCGGAGTGAGGCGGTACAAAACGAGGTGAAGATCCATGAAATTTACCAAAGCATCCAAGGCGAGTCGAGCTATGCCGGGCAAGCCTGCGTCTTTATCAGGACGACAGGGTGTAGCTTGCGTTGCCGCTGGTGCGACACCGCCCATGCCTTCTATGACGGAGAGGAATTAAGCCTCGACACGATTTTAAAAAAAGTTCGCGACTACGGTTGCGATTGCGTCGAATTGACTGGTGGCGAACCGCTGATTCAAGAAGAGAGTTTCCCCCTGATGACTGCATTGCTGGATGAAGGCTATCGCGTTTTACTTGAAACGAGCGGGTCAATTCCGATCCACAAAGTCGATCCCCGGGCCGTCATCATTCTTGACATCAAATGTCCCGGCAGCGGAATGACCGACAGCATGGACTGGGAAAACCTAAACGGCTTAAAAGAAACGGACGAAGTGAAATTCGTCATTGCGGATCAGGCCGATTTTATCTGGGCCAAAAATGTTCTCGAAACACAACAAAGCTTGCGCAATAAAATTATCCATTTTTCTCCCGTCTACGGAGAAATGGACCCTCAACAATTGGCGGCATCGATTTTAAAAGAGCGCTTGCCTGTTCGACTCCAAATACAGATCCACAAATATATCTGGGATGCATCCACGAAAGGGGTATAAAGGCTGAATGGAAATCATCGTAAAAAATGGTCCGATCCCTAAGGTTGAAGCGGAACTCGCGGTTCTTGGTTTTTTCGAAGGCGAACGGATGCAGAGTCCCTTGGCAACGATTGACCGGGCAATGCGGGGCGGTCTTCGAAAGATTCTCTCAACGGAAGGTTTTACGGGGAAATTTCTACAGACCATTTTAATCCGGCCCGATCGGCCTAAAGGACTAAAACGCCTTATCCTGGTCGGCCTGGGGAAGCGAGAGGAGATCACCGAAGATCGTCTTCGACAGGCCATGGGAAAAGGCGCCACAGCGGCCAATGCGATCGGCGCGCATAGCATCATGCTCGACTGCGACACCCGCTTCGTGGGGAAAGGCACAGTACGCGAGCTTGCCCAAACCTTCGTCGAAGGAGTCATCCTCTCGCTCTATACACTGGACCGCCTTAAATCGGGTGCCGTGAAAGACAAGCCGATTAAACAATGTGTGCTTGTCGTACCCGAACAAAAACAGGTCGCCCAAGGCGAAAAGGGAGGCGCGCAAGGAAAGGTCATTGCGGAAGCGGTCCATTTCGTTCGCGACCTGTGCAACCTGCCTTCCAATATTGTCACGCCCAGCTACCTGGCGCAAGAGGCGAAGGCCATTGCCGATGAAGGCCGGATGGCGCTGACGATCTTGGAACGTGCGGATGCCGAAAAACTGGGGATGGGGGCTTACCTCGCGGTGGCCCGCGGCACGGACGAGGCCCCCAAATTTATCGTCATGGAATACAAAGGGACGACGGGGGAGCGGCCCATTGCCCTCATCGGAAAGTCGGTCACCTTCGATACCGGCGGTATTTCCTTGAAACCTTCTGAGCGCATGGAGCAGATGAAGTACGACATGTCCGGCGGCGCGACCGTGCTTGGGGTCATGAAGGTCATCAGCCGCTTAAAACTGCCCGTCCACGTGGTCGCCATTTTACCCGCGACCGACAACATGCCGAGCGGAAGCGCGGTGCATCCCGGCGACGTGGTCACGGCCCTCTCCGGCCTGACCATCGAAATCGACAATACCGATGCGGAGGGGCGGCTTTGCTTGGCGGATGCCTTGGCCTACGCGGCCCGATATAAACCCCGCGCCATGATCGACTTGGCGACTTTAACCGGCGCCTGCGTCGTCGCCCTCGGCCAACACGCGATCGGAATGATGGGAAATCAAGAGTCATTGATTTCGGAAATAAAATCGGCGGGTGAAGAAAGCGGCGAACGCCTTTGGCAGCTCCCCCTCTGGGACGACTATTTCGACCAAATCAAAGGGGAGGTCGCCGATCTCAAAAATGTCGGAGGCCGCGGCGCCGGTGCCATTACGGCGGGCCTCTTTCTAAAGCAATTCGTCGGCGATATTCCCTGGGTCCATCTCGACATCGCCGGGACTTCCTGGTACAGTGACGCCAAACACCCTTACATCCCTAAAGGGTCAACGGGTATTGGCGTGCGGCTTTTAGTGCGGTATTTAATCAAACAATCAAAACGGAAAAAACGATGAAGCTCTCACACAAAATCGGCCAGCTTTTGATGGCCGGATTCGAAGGTACCACCCCTTCAAAAGAGATCAAAAAACTCATCAAGGAAGATCACATCGGCGGGGTCATCCTGTTTTCGAGAAACATCGAAAGCCCCAAGCAATGCGCGAAACTCACCGAATCGCTCCAAAAACTCTCTCCCGACGCACCCTTGTTAATCGCTGTCGATCAGGAAGGTGGCCGGGTATCTCGCATGCCGAAACCGTTCACACAATTCCCCTCCGCGCGCACGGTCGGACGCTGTGATTCCGTTCCCTTGACCTATCGCCTCGGAGAAGCTATTTCGAAAGAGCTGCTCGCCGTCGGGATTAATATGAATTTCTCGCCGGTGCTCGATGTCGACACCAATCCCAAAAATCCGATTATCGGCGATCGTTCATTTGGAAAAGACCCCACCCTGGTTTCGAAACACGGCCTGTCGATGATCGCCGCGATGCTCGACAACAAGATGATCCCCTGCGGAAAACATTTTCCAGGGCACGGCGACACCGAGCTCGATTCGCACGAGACCTTGCCGCAAGTTCAGCACGCCATGATCCGTTTAACCGATTTGGAACTCAGGCCCTTTGTCCACGCGATCGAAAATCGGCTGCCCTGCGTGATGACTGCCCATCTTTGTTGCACGGCCTTCGACGACAAACTCCCCGCATCGCTCTCTAAAAATGTGGTCACGGATCTCTTGCGGAAGGCATTGAAGTTCAATGGCGTCGTCGTTACGGACGATCTCGAAATGAAAGGCATTACAAATACCTTTTCGGTCGCCGAGGCCGCCGTTCGCGCCGTTCAAGTGGGATCGGACTTGCTTCTCGTCTGCCATTCTCCCGATCAGCAAAAGGCATCTTTGGAGGCCCTGACCACCGCCGTCAAAAGCGGAGCAATCTCGGAGGCCCGCATCGACGAATCACTCAATCGCCTCCTCTCCTTAAAAGAATATTTTCTGCTCCAGCAAAACGAACGCGACATTGAAGCGCTGCGAGAATCCATCGGTTCGGAAGAACATCTCGAACTGATCGAAACAATCAATAAAAAAGGAAAGGCATAAGCTCCGTTCGGCTCGATATCCCGTGCCCCGGTCTTATCGTCGCGCGCACCGTATGCGGCCTCGGCAAGATCGGATCGGTCCATCGCCGCTAGCGCTTTAAACCCATATATTGCAACCTTTCCCCCCTTCTTCAACCGGACGCGCGCTCAAGGCATTGCCTCTGCATGACACACTACTTAATCCAATATATCGAATGGGGAGTTCAACATGCGGCAGTTTGGGGCCTCCTCCTTATTTTCTTTTTTATGACGGTTGAAAGTTCATTCATTCCTTTTCCCAGTGAAATCGTCATGATTCCCGCGGGCTTCCTCGCCTACCGCGGCGAACTCCTCCTGTCCTCGCCCCTCCCCGACTTGCTGCTTGCGATCCTCTTTGGAACGGGTGGATCGATCATGGGGGCCTACATCAATTATTTTTTGTTTTTAAAATTGGGGCGGCCTTTTTTGTATCGCAATGCAAAATATTTTTTTCTGAGCACGGAAACCATCGCACGGGCGGAAGAAATCTTTAACAGGCACGGAGAAATCGCGACCTTTATTTGCCGATTGCTACCGGGTATTCGTCAGTTGATTTCTATTCCGGCGGGACTTGCAAAAATGCCCCTACCGCGATTCACACTGTTCACGACCTTGGGGGCAGGGATCTGGTCGGCGATACTTGCCCTGACCGGGTATTATTTAGCGTCCCTCGCCGGCAATGTGAGCTATGCCGATTTAATCGTAAATGGGAAGGAGAATATCCATCGCTATTTTCCATGGCTGATCTTGGGCTTGTCGATCCTGATCATCGTTTACATCCTACTTCACCGTAAAATCATGTCCTCAAAGTCGGCAGTCCTGAAATAAGGAAGAAGAAAATTTTGCCAAGAGAAAAAACAGACATGTGTTACAGAGATTTTAAAAACCCTGGGTGTAGCACCTAAGGGGCTCAAGTCCTTCGAACACCATTCAAGGTGGGTCGCATACACCCCCCCGAAAGGATAAGGAATGTCTGCTAAAGTTTGGTGGCCTCTTTTTCCAATTCTGTTTCTCATCGTCCTGGCTTCCCTCATTATTGCGATTGCTTCGCTATTTAAGTCTGGAAAGGGAACCCGGTCCGGCAAGCTCGGCCTCTCCTTGGCGCTCCTATTTTATGTTTTGACTTTCGCTTTGGGCCGCTGGCCTTGGCTGCATATGCCGCTTTCTAACATTGCGGAGTTGATCATGATTTATAACGTCTATTATTTTTTTAAAACCAAACAGAAAGATATCGCATGGTGTAATATCATCGCCCTCTTGGCCATCGCGATCGATTTTGCCCTCCACTTCATTCTGAAATAAGCCCCCCCTCCACCGATTAAAAACCAAAGTCATCATCCCCAGGAAAGTCCGGGACCTTTAAGGTTTTTATTTCACAATGCTGACAAAAAGTGTCATTAAAAATAAGTATCTCCGATTCCCTTCAAATCGACGATTCCAAATATCACATTGAAATATATATACTTTTTTGTAAAAAATAAGCATGGCACCCATCCTGCTAAATAAAGGGTATGCGCGGAAGAGACCTTAAAAGTTCAAACGGATTTTTTGGATTGGTAAACGCGAAGGCGCACGGTCATGGCGTGTTTTTTTTCTTGCTCGTGCTCTTTATGCTCGCGATAGGGGGCTGCGGCACCAATGTTTCTGCCGGACCCTCCGGGGTTTTTGTCGACAGTTCAACGGAAACTTTTCTTAAACAAGCATTCATCGAAACAAAGGCATGCAGCACATTGGAACAGGGTACCTTCGAAGATGTTTCGATTGTCTTTATGCCTCCGACCTTCCCTTGTAAACACTATGCAGGGGGCTGCAGTGGCGAGTTTGTGAGTCCCAACTTCTTAAAGGTGGGTTCACCCTATGTGTGGAAACATGAGGTGATACATTATCTGCTCGACTTGAATACCGGCGATCCAGACTCCGCCCACACAAGCCCCCTCTTCAAAGACTGCGTCTAGTCGGCTTCGCTACATCCAATCTAAAATATATTGTTTCGGGTTGTATTCTAAAAACACAGTTCGGATTGTGCGGGAAATTAGGAGCGAAACGCGCCGCGGATTAGACGCGGCGCGAGAGGATTTCGGCGGCAAGGGCGAGGTAGGCCTCAGCCCCACGAGAAGCCGCGTTGTAGTAAAGTACAGGTTTACCGTGACTGGGGGCTTCCGCCAGCGTAATATTTCGAGGGATGGTGTTCTTGAAGACCTCATTGCCAAAATGCGTCTGAATTTCGGTGGAAACTTGGTTGCTCAGATTGTTCCTGCCGTCGAACATCGTCAGCAATATCCCCTCCACCTCAAGGCCGGGATTGAGCGATTCCTTGACCCGTTTCATCGTGTTCAGAAGAAGTTTCAGGCCTTCCATCGCATAATATTCGCACTGCAAGGGAATAAGCAGGGTATGGGCCGCGGTCAGGGCATTCAGCGTGAGCAAGCCGAGCGAAGGCGGACAATCGATCAGGATAAAATCGTAGTGATCGACAACCTCTTTAAGCCGGTCTCTTAAGACCGTTTCCCTGCCATTCATCCCCACCAATTCCACTTCGGCGCCCACCAAATCGATATGGGAAGGAAGGAGATCCAAACCATGCTGTTCCGTGTGGAAAACGAGTTGGGAAAAGGCTTTTCCGGAGATCAATAAATCGTAGACATTGCCTTCCAAAGTGCCTGCGTCGACGCCGAATCCACTCGTGGCATTGCCCTGCGGATCGAGATCGATCAGCAAGGTCTTTTTTTCGGCGACAGACAAGGAAGCCGCCAGATTAATGGCGGTTGTAGTCTTGCCCACCCCTCCTTTTTGATTGGCAATTGCAATCACGCGACCCATCGTTTTCATCCTCCACGATCAGGCGGCATCCTAGCATAACCGACTTCCGAAAGAAAATATGACCCGCCCCTCTCCCGGCGGGCTTCGTCGCGCCAGCCTCCCATGTTGGCCCAAAGCACAACGGATACGATCTTGAAAAAAACGGCCCAGGCTGGGCCTCAATCCCAGAATCGATCTTTTAAATGGCTTTCGGGAACGAAGCGGCACTCCCGCTTCCCAAAGAGACGATAGCGATTCCTCGCCAGCCAATCGTAAAGTACATCGCGAATGAATCTGGGTATCAGCACCAAGGCAAAAAGCACCGGCCAGCATCCATCGAGCTGTTTGATCACACGAAGGGCCGCATTCGATTTTGTATAATACATCCCCTCATCGACCACCACAAAGGTATTGAACGCACTGAGCGAGCGCTTCATTCTTTTTAAGATTTCTTGTCCCAAAGGCGATTGAAGCGCCGCGAACTTGAAGCGCTTTTTTGAATCTCGCTTCATCACGAAAACAACCGAAGCGGTGCATAAACCACAAAACCCGTCGTAAAGGATAAGGGGCTCTTGCCACGGGAAAATGCCCGGCATTCTATTCAATGAATCACCCATCCTAAACGAACCTCGAAAAACATCCCACCTTGCACATGACGTTATCCACTGATTGGCTCGATCCGCTACTCGAAAAAACGTAAAAAAACAAGAAAATAATAAGGCATGGATTAAAAAACCCAGCTCGATAACCAATCTGCTAGTATATATTGTATACTTTGACCATGAGTCCTCTCCATCCGACCTTAAGCGATTTTGTGTCGGGGTCTCCAAGCAATTTCTATTCTCAACCCTTTGAATAAATAGGAAAATAATGGACGCATTTATTGCCCGGCAACCTATCTTCGATATGGATCAAAAGGTCTTCGCCTACGAACTCTTGTTTCGTTCGGGCTTGGCGAACTTTTTTGACGAAAAGAACGCCGATGCTAACCAAATCGACCAAGTGTCTTCGAAGGTCATTGGCGACAGCGTCATGATCCACGGATTGGACACCCTCACCGCAGGGAAAAAAGGATTTTACAATGTCACGCGGGAAACCTTGGTCAAAGAATACTATGCCATGCTCCCCCAAAAAGATACCGTGGTGGAAATTTTGGAAAGCGTCCAGCCCGATGCCGAGGTGATCAAAGCCTGCGAAAACTTAAAGCAACACGGATATGCACTTGCCCTTGACGATTTTGTCTATAAAGACCGCTACCGCGCTTTAATCGATTTGGCCGATTTTATCAAGGTCGACTTCCTCGCGACAGACCACGCGGAACAACAACGCCTCGCGGAATGTTATGCGCCTAAAGGCATTCGAATGTTGGCCGAAAAAGTTGAAACCTGGGAGATTTTTCAAGAAGCGAAAGAGATGGGTTACACTTATTTTCAAGGCTTCTTTTTTAGTAAGCCGGTTATTCTTACCGGAAAAGATATCCCCGCCTACAAGCTGCACTATTTAAAAATCCTCCAAGAAATTCAGCGCTCCGAACTCGATTACAATGGCATAGAAGAAATCATCAAGTTGGAAATGTCCCTTTCTTATAAACTATTGCGTTATATCAATTCCGCTTTTTTTGGATGGCAGAGTGAAATCGGATCTATTCAACATGCATTGGTCCTCATGGGCGAAAACGAAATCAAAAAATGGGCCTCACTCGTCGCCTTGGTGAACATGGCGGGCGACAAGGCCCACGAATTGGTGATTCAAGCCATCGTAAGGTCAAAATTCTGCGAATTTCTTGCCCCCCGCTTTGGCCAGGAGAAGCGCTCCCAAGACTTCTTTTTGTTGGGGATGTTTTCTCTTCTCGACGCGATTATGGGCTGTCCACTCTCAGAAGGATTGAATAAACTCCCTATTTCGGAAGACATCAAAGAGGCGCTCTTAGACGGAACCGGACCCATGGGAGACGCTTTTCAATTAATTTTGGCCTATGAAAAAGGATACTGGCAAGACATCGCCGAAATCATTGAAAAGCTCGAAATCAGCGACGAAGGCATATCCACTTTTTACTTGAAAGCCCTCCGCTGGGCAGATCAGAGTTTCAAGACCGCAGATGCCAATCTCGTCGAAGAGAAGCGGCACTGAAGCCCTGTTCAATAGCGAAGTGAAGTACGCATTAATAAGCCGACCTTTTCTCCCCATAAACCGCCCACGCCCAATCCTCCCCCTCACCCGAGGCCAACAAATCGCTCCGGTCCTCGCGACTCGGTATACGCAAACCACTAATCGAAAACCGGAGCCCGAGGCCACGGCTTCAGAACGCCAAATCCACGACATCCAACACGGCTTAAATCCCTAGGTCCCGACGACGGTGCGTCAACATCAATGCGATTTTTATCAATGCGATTTTTTTTATATTTAGTATATTTAAGTCATGACAAGGAAAAAGCTCAAGACGCTTCCTAAACGCCTCGCACCCCCCCCTTCCCGTTACGCGGGCTTTTCTAAAATAGACGGCAGCCACCCCTATAAAAATTTCGTACCGAACGGTTACATCGATTATCGTGTCCATACCCGTCATGATGGACAAGTTTTTTATTTCAACTTTCAACTCGCCATCGAAATGGGCTTGATCCCCCCCGATCATCCAAGGCTACTCAACAAGCCCCTGATTAACACGCTACTGCATACCTTCAGTATCGAGATTATCAACGAGTACGATAGCCAACACAATATCCACTATCCCAAAAACGAGATCCGACCCCATCGATACATGGCGACGCGATATCTTCAACTCCAACATCCCAACAAACAAGGCGCGACTTCGGGCGATGGACGCAGCATCTGGAACGGTAGTTTTAAAGGGACCAATGCCATATGGGATGTATCCAGCTGCGGAACCGGAGCGACGGCCTTAAGTCCCGCCGTCGCCATCGAAGGGCGATTTTTTAAAACGGGAGACCCCGACGTATCTTACGGCGGCGGACACGCGGAACTCGTTATGGGCTTGTCCGCCGCGATCCACAGCGAGATCTTCCACGACAATGGGATAGAAACCGAACGCACTTTGGCGATTATTCAATATGCGGATGGGTCCGCCATCAACGTCCGAGCGGGCAAAAATCTGCTTCGCCCCGCGCACCTCTTTCGCTACCTCAAACAAAACGATTATGCGGGCCTAAAGGCCTGTACCGATTATTACATTAAGCGTCAGATCGAAAATGCCTTATGGCCAAAAGACCTCAGCCCGGAAGAAAACTATCGGCACTTGCTCCGGGAGGTCTGCGATACCTTCGCCCAACTCGCCGCAAAATTCGAAAGCGAGTACATTTTTTGCTGGCTGGATTGGGATGGCGACAACATTTTAATGGATGGCGGCATCATCGACTACGGTTCCATTCGGCAGTTCGGCCTTTTTCACCGCGACTATCGATACGACGATTACGATCGCATGTCCACCAACATATTGGAACAAAAACGGCAGGCGAAATATATCGTACAAAGCTTCGCGCAGGCCGTCGATTTTTTACTTTCGGGAAAAAAGAAAAACATTAAACGATTTCGATCCGATGCAACAGTAAAAGACTTCGACCCCATCTTCAAAGCATGCAAAGAAAAGCAACTGCTCTATCGCATGGGCTTCGACACAATCCAAATTGATCTCATCTATAAAGAAACCGATGTTCAAAAAGCGCTGCGGGAATTTAGGAAGGCCTTTCGCTATTTTGAACGTATACAATCCAGTCAGGGCACCTATAAAATTACGGACGGCGTCACCAGCGACGCCGTATTTTGCCTGCGGGATTTACTTCGAGAACTCCCCATGCGCTATTTGCAGGACGACGGATTTGTTGACGATCCAGATTTCATCGACATCTTAAAATCGGACTATGCCGAGGAAAATGACCTCCGCCTCTATCCGAGCCGAAGGCAAAAAATTAGGCGCTATCAACAGTGCTATAAACAGCTCATCCGTCTCGCCGCCGAATATAGTGGTTGCACTGAGAAAGATATCCTTACAAAACTAGCGCAGCGCAGTGCGCGAATCAATCGCTGCGAACGCGTCACTGGAGACGCCATTATCCATGTCACCGATAAAATGTTGAAGGTCAATCGAGACTTCGGGGCGGATGAAATGTATCGTGTGTTTAGAAATTTTATCGAAGCGGAAATCTTGCTCCCTGAGCATTTCGAAGATCAAGCGACGAGGCCCCTCCGCATTAAAAATCCCGAATCTAAAAAAGCCCTCCAGTCGATGATCAAAATCGTCAAGCGTTCGAGATGGGGAATTTAGCTTAAAATATTGACCGCATCGATAGGACGAGAAGGCGTTTTTCATGAATGCGTCGATGCGATTTGAGCCTCGGGCGACATTTTCTATTTCCCTCCCTCTCCTTGAATAAGTTCCAAATACAGTTGCAGGGCCTGTTTCGAGAAACAGCAGAAGATCAGCTCCCGAATGGATGAACCTCGCTCCTTTATATCGAGGGCTGAAGCGATTGCGATTTCGGCTGCGGGGCGAAGCGGATACCCATAGACACCGGTGCTGATCGAGGGGAAGGCAATGGAGGTCAAAAACCGGCGCGACGCCAAGGCCATTGCGCGGGTATAACACGAGGCCAACAAGGTCGCCTCTCCGTGTTGCCCCCCCTTCCAAACGGGACCGACGGTATGGATCACAAACTTTGCCGGTAAATTGTAACCGTCCGTTATTTTCGCATCGCCCGTTTCGCAGCCGCCCAGCAATCGGCAGGCTTCAAGCAGTGCCGGACCTGCGGCCAGATGAATGGCCCCGTCCACTCCGCCGCCCCCGAGCAAGGAAGGGTTGGCGGCATTGACGATGGCCTCTACTTTCAAGCTTGTAATATCCGCTTGAACCGCTTTAAGTCTCATCTCTCTTCTCTTTCCGATTAAGAACCCTTCGCATTGAAGAGTTTCCTACGTCTTCCATTCGGACTTCTCATTCTGTCCCACCCTATTTTCATCGAAGCCACATTTTTTTGCAATACACTAAGGCAATGCATTGCGCACAAAGTGAAGGCGTGAGTGGGTGATAAAATTGCCAAGATCGATTTCATTCCGAATCAAAGAGGGATCTCCCTTCTTGATCTCGCGTGGCCAAAACGATACACTCAGCCGGGCTTGTCTCTCATATCAGAGGGAAAAAATGAACGAATCGGAATATTATAAATTGGTTGACCGCACCTTAGAACAACTTCAAGACGCACTCGATAAAATAGAGGTGGATTTCGATTACGAAATTTCCGCAGGGATGTTTATCTTTGAATTCGAGAACGGCGTCAAAATCATTCTTTCCCGCCAAACGCCCTTGTCGCAGCTTTGGCTCGCGACACCCTCTGGGGCCTATCATTTTAATTATGATGCATCGAAACAGGAATGGTTGGAGGAGAAAACCACTGAAACCTTATTTCTCGTTTTGAGTCAGCACTGCTCAAAACAGACTGGCGCGGACATTCAATTAAATACGAATTGAATGCGCATGTGTAAATAATCTGGAGAATCCTATGTTAAGCCTGGTCAGTGAAGAAATCGAATTGTATGCCGAGCACAACACGCGGCCTGAACCCGAAGGCTTACAAAAACTCATGGCCTATACCTACGAACACATGGAACTGCCGCAGATGCTCACAGGGCGACTCGAAGGCCGAATGCTGAAAATGCTCGTCCAGCTGGCCCAACCGAAGCTCATTGTCGAAGTGGGGACCTTCACCGGTTACTCGGCACTTTCGATGGCGGAGGGACTTCCTGAGGACGGGAAAATCATCACCTGTGACAACGATCCGGATGCACAAAAGGTCGCGCAGGCGGCCTTCGACGCGAGCCCTTATGGAAGCAAAATCGAATTGCGCTTAGGCGAAGCCATCGACAGCCTTCGGCAATTGGACCCGGTCATCGATTTTTCTTTTATCGATGCCGACAAAGTCATGTATCTGGAATACTATGAAACCATCCTTGCGAAAACCCGTCCCGGCGGCGTCATCCTCCTCGACAACATGCTCCAATCGGGCCACGTCCTCCACCCCGATGATGCCGCATCAAAAGCCATTCACAAACTCAATCAAATCATCTGTAAAGATGACCGTGTCGAAAATGTGCTTTTAACCGTGCGGGATGGGGTTCAGTTTGTGAGAAAAAAGGCTTAAAACCGCCATCCGAACCTGGCCATCGATGCCAAGGCAAGCGGTTCCTCTTTCGGCTCGCTGTGATCTCTCCGGTCGCGCCGCCGCAAACAGGCGAGGCCTTAGCGCTGACGGATTGCAGGGTGGACGAACTGCATCTGTCGGACAGCGGAACGGTCCTCGATACGCAGACGCAGATTGAATTAGAGGCATTAATTTTGAGTGTTTTAGATCAAGTGCTGAGCACCACCGCAAACCAGGTCCTGCCCCTGCTGCCGATTCCGCGTTTTACGATGTCGGCTTCTCTCGCGCCCTTTGGCATCCCCCTCGGTTCGGAATTGGGGATGTTAAATCTGGTGTTGAGGGCGGAGGACAATCACCTCATCCTCGAAGGCGATTTCGGCTTTCGATAGGATGCAAGTTTTTAGAGCCGCGATTTCGAATTGCGAAGGGGCGATGCCGATGATGCCCTGCGGCGATAGAACGATTGAGCACACCGCAATGCGGCGCGGCGGTCCGAGGGCGCGGAATTCTCAGGGGTAGCTTGTTGTTGGAGCTGTAGAATAAGTCGATATGAACAATCAGTGAAAAAATCGACCACCGAGAATGGCCTGTAAACGACGTACTTTGATCGAGGTATCATTTTGGTATCCTTGTTTTCGGTTGTTTTAAAAAGTTTCGGGGTTTTCCTACAGGCTCGTTAGATGGCGCTCGCGGCGGGCTCTTCAATCCAAGTTTGATGAGAACTGAATACCGACGTCCGCTTTTCCCTTTGTCAACTGATCATGCTGCCATTCGATAAAGTGAAATATTCGCTGACCATTGGTCAGCTTTGTCTCATAGTCGACCATATACAAATTTCCGAGAACAGGCAGGGTCCACTTTGCTGGATCCTTAACCACGAAGACCGAGAACATGAGTGGGTAATACGGAAAGCTAAACATTAAGATATTAGAATGGGCGCCTTTCGGCGAATTGATCTCGTCGACCGTGGCCTCTGGAAAGTCAGACGTACGGTTCATTTGAAAAGTCGCCAGATGTTGCGGGTCGGACTCAACTTTAAGAGGGTCGCGCAGTCGGGCTCGACCCTCGCTATTAATACAAACGCAATAAATAATGTTACGCTGTGAGATCGGTTGTGGTATATTCTTTTCATGACAAACTCAAACATAGAACATCCGGAAAAGACAAAGGAGCGCTTAGTTTCCTTAGCCAAAACC
>Ga0326597_10000507_pt1 | contig 69345 bp, 64 predicted proteins | sample RVTome_12_FD_203789 | JGI IMG/M metagenome (GOLD analysis project Ga0326597, IMG submission 203789) | Soil microbial communities from uranium-contaminated site in the Upper Colorado River Basin, Wyoming, United States - RVT100D185 | ecosystem: Environmental > Terrestrial > Soil > Contaminated >...
AACGATGGCCCGGGGCGAACTGGTGCCGGGCCGAGCCTTGGACCTTGCTGCGGAGGATGGGGCCCTTCCCGTGCTTTCCGGCGTCCTGCGGTGGGTGACCACGGCGGGGATCCTGCTGGTCGCGGGGGCGCTGGCATGGTTGATCGCCGCGGACCGAGCGGGGGACCGTGATGAGGTTCGTCGGGCCCGACGGTGGATCGTGCGCGGCGCTGACCCCGTGGCCGTGGCGGGCCTGCTGACGTTGCCCGTCAACGCGATGCTGGCGACCGGCGACGGCGTGGCCGTGCTGACCTCCCTGCGTGGCTGGGATCCCTTGACGTCGCCCGTCGCGCTGGCGGCGTCCTTGCGCATCGCCCTGGCTGTTGGGGTCGTGTTGGCCGTGAGCAGGGGCCCGCGCGCACTGGCGGGGCTCCTGGGGACGGGGCTCATGGCGACGCTGCTCGTGGACGGGCATTCGCGGACGGCCGATCCCTTCTGGCTGGTGAACCTCGCCGACTTCGTGCACGTGGCGGCAGCCTCGGTCTGGCTGGGTGGCCTTGTCGTCGTGGTCGACGCCATTCGTGCGCGCCGGGTGGAGGCCGACCCGGTCGGAGCAGCCGTTGCCGTGTCGCGGTTCTCCGGCCTGGCCGCCGCCGCGGTCGCCGCGGCAGCCGTTTCTGGCTCGCTGCTCGCGGTGGCCATGAATGGTGGGATCGTTGACACGGAGTCGCCGTACGGGTCGGTGTTGCTGGTCAAGGTCGCGATCGTCGTCCTGGTGTTGGGGCTGGGATGGTTCAACCGTCGCCAACTGGTCCCGATGATCGAACGGGCGACGCTGCCCGTTGCGGCAGGCGGAAGCGTCGAGCCGACCGCGCCCGTGCCCGTGCAGACCCACGATCCGCACTTGCGAGGGCGGGCCGAACTGTTGGAGCCCGAACGCGACGCCGACGGACCAGCCTCCTTCGCGACGCCACCGTCCATCGATGCCGCGTGGTGGGCGCTGCGGCTGACGGTCGCGGCCGAGCTGGCCCTGCTGGTCGTGGTGAGTGCCGTCACCGCCTACCTCGTCGACGTGGATCCTGGCGCCGGACCGGGCCCCACTTCGGCCGTGGCCACGTCGACGTTGCCGCCGTCCTTCACGGGCGGCGACGCGGGGGAGGGGTCGTCGCCGTTGACCGGCCCGCAGGGAGCTTGGACGACAGGTGAACTGCGCGGCTCCGCGCTCGACGCGCTCGACGAACCGACGACGACCGCGGGGGGCGAGCGGTTCGTTGATGGGAGCGACCGAGTGGTCGTCAACGATCGCGGCCTGGTCATCACGGCGACGCTGGCACCCGGTGTGCCGGGCGAGCAACAGGTGACCATCCAGGTCACCGACGCCGAGGGCAGCGAGGTCACCGACGTGGGCCTTGGCCCGATCTCGCTTGTCGCCGCGGGAGAGCCACACGGGCTGGTGGGGGGTGACCTGCACCAGGTGGGGGCCGCGACGTGGACCTTCGGCCTGTCCGAGGGCATCGTGATCCGCCCCGGCGTCCACCACCTGTCCATCGATGTCGTAACCGGCGACGTCACTGTTCGGGCCACCGTGGCCGTTTGGATCGAGCCGGCGTGAGCCGGGGCCGGTCACTGCACCGGCGGTCTCAGTTCGGTGACCTCCAAGGCCGCAGCGAAGTCTGGATGGACCTGCGAGGCAGCTTCCGGATCGTTCGGGCGCCGGTGCGCGGGGCGGTGGGGGAGCAGCGGCGGGAAGTCGAACGGGCGGCGCGTGCCAGACCACAACGTCGGAGGTGCGGCCAGCCGGTCGGCCAGCTCGTAGGCGACGGTCTCGTAGTTCACCCGCCATCCCCGAAAGTCTGCCCACGACTGTTCGGCCGAACGTTCGACCGGGAAGCTCGAACTGCTGACGTGGGCCACGCCGGCGGCGTATTCGCCAAACGTCAGCTCGATCGGAGTGTCGGGACGCGGATCTGGGTCGAACGGGATCTCCATCGTCGCGGCGATGTCGCGCAGGGAGACGAACCCCATGCGCAGGCACAGCCGGGCCGACGACGGGGCTGCATGGGGGCACAGGGCCAGGTGCATGGCCGCGGCGTCCATGACGGCGACCAGGCTCAGGAGCCAGAACCGATCGACATGCGGCGACCGCAACCGAAGGAGTACGGGGTAGTTGGTGTGACTCTCGGACAGGTCGGCGGCCCAGCGCTCCCACTCGTTGTAGAGCCGAGGCAGGTCGTCGAGCAGGCCAACGAACTGATGTCTGACCAGGATCTCGGGTCCCCAAGGGGGTGATCCGCCCCGAGACGCCATGAGCGTGACGGCCTGCTCGCGACGGTTGAAGGCGTCGTAGATGGTCGGGAGGTAGGCGATCTGCAGGGTCACCAGCCCGAAGCCCGCCATGCCCGCCCCGAAGTCGATGACCGATGGTCCGGGCTTGGACGTCGCCGCGAACCCCAGCGTGAGCATGGAGGACGCGATCTCTCGCGATGCTTCGCCCAGGTCGGGCACGAAGCCCCACAACATGAGGGTGAAGCCGGCGAGGAAGGCGCCGCTGAAAGCTGCCAACTGGGCCAGCAGGACCAGCGGACCGATGGCCGCCAGGCGCCGGTCCGCCGCGTCGAAGTCGGGTGCCGTTCGCGCCCAGGCCTGCACGGGGGCGGTCACGGCGCGGTCCACGGCAGCGGCGGCTCGCGAGCGCACGGCCCGTGGCAACAGGAGCGCCAAGAAGACGCTGCGGCAGGTCACAGCGACCAGGGCAAGGCCAACAACTGATGCCGCCCAACGAGCGTTGTCCATGGCCCCTCCCGGGCAACAGCCTAGAAAGGGGACCCGTAGTCTGCGACCACACCCAGGAGCCCCAGATGGACGACGCGCAACCCCTTGACGACGCGCAACTCCTGGACGGGGCGCGGCTGCTCGGCGCCGAGCTTGACACGCGCTACCGCGTGCTGGGGCTCACCGTCGACGTGGGGGCGCATCGGGCCGTAGCCGTTGGCGTCTCCCGCGAAGATCCGCGCGTGCAGGTCGTGTTGCACCCGATCGGCTGGTTCCGGGCGGCGCTGCTGGTGGACGACCCCGAGGACCCGCGCATCGAGGCCTTCACAGTTGACCAACTCGTGGACGTCGTGCATGCGCTCGACGGGCCGGTGCTCGGCGAGCCCGTGCTGGATCGAGCCGATGCCCGCGACATCGTCAACGCCGTTCCTGCCAGCCTGGAGGGAACGACATCGACGGTGGATGGGCGAGGTCGCTCCGCCCTGATCGACGTGAGCAGCGGCTCCCGCCGACTGCTCCTGGCCGTTGGCTACGACGAGCTGGACCGACGTGATGCGGGTGGCAACGACCTGCCCGCCATGACCGCCCAGGGTTGACCAGGCGGACTGGCGGGCTTGACCACGCCGACCGATCGGGGTTGAACACCCCGGCCGGCGAACGGCGGGCGAGCGTGGCAGGATGCCGGCATGGCAGAACCCCAACTCCGCGCTGGGCGGCTCCTGGTGGCCACCCCACTGCTCGATGATCCGAACTTCGAGCGCACCGTCGTCATGCTCATCGATCACGACGACGAGGGCTCGGTGGGTGTGGTGCTCAATCGCCCGGGCATGGTGCCCGTGAAGGAGGTGCTGCCGGCCTTCGAGCTCCTCGCCGCTTCACCCGGCGTGGTCTTCGGCGGCGGACCGGTCATGCCCGAGGGGATCCTGTGCGTCGCGCAGGCCGACCATGACACGCCGGAGTTCCTGCACCTGATGGGTGGCATAGGCGTGCTGGGCCTGGGCAGCGAGATCCCGCCACACGGCGTGTCGCAGGTCCGCCTGTTCGCTGGCTACTCGGGGTGGGGAGCCCACCAGCTCGATGCCGAATTCGACGCCGGTGCCTGGTTCGTGCTTGATGCGCGCCCCTCAGATGCGTTCACGACGCGCCCTGACGAGTTGTGGGCCCGCGTGCTGCGACGGGCCGGCGGCCGGCTGGCGATGTTCGCCACCCTGCCCGAAGACCCGCGCCAGAACTGACGGGCCAGCTGCCCCCGGCGATCGCGACGACCGGTCACCGAAGTCACGCGACGGGCCTCACTCGTTGGGCCAGGGGGAGGGGTCGCGTTTGCCCCCCAGGTAGGAACGCCCCGGATCGATGAAGTAGTGCCGCCGCACCGCGGCACGCCCCAGGAGCATCCGAAACCCCATCCGATCGCGACGGGTGAGCGTCACCTCCACGGGCCAGGTGTGGCCGAGCAGGGTCAGTCGCGTCACGACGACCGGACGCACTTCCTCCTCGCCACTGGAGGAGCGCACGACGCGGCGGTCGACGACTGGGGCGGCGACGCGGACAGCATGGCGGTGGCCATGCTGGGTCGGGTGGAGGGTGAATCGCAACCAGTCACGTCCGTCATACCCGGTGAAGGGTTCCAGACGCGTTGCGTGGATCGCCGAGGTCCGCGCGCCGGTGTCGACCTTGGCCTTCACCCAGGTCCCCTCGAGGTCAGGCAGGTGCACCCATTCGCGCCAACCGATCAGCGGTCGCTGTGTTGGCACCCGTTGTGCTCCCTTGCCGAGCCGTGCGACAGGCTACGACAGGTCCGCGCGCGGGCGCCCCCTGCGGTGCCGGTGCGCCCCTTGGGACGGGTGGGTCCTTGGGTGCGGCCGCCTACTTCGGTGCGGGCGCTGGCGTGGCCAAGGGCTTGCTCGCGTTGGTGAAGTCGGGCCGACCCCAGTCGTCAACGATGGCCCTTCCGGTCTCCACCACGGGGCGGCCATCGACCAGCCGCATGCGCGCCGCCCGCACGATCGACCCCGGCCGCTCGGGCCCATCGATGATCGTCGCCACAGGCTCGTCGTAGAGCTCGTCAAGGGCGCGCAGGAGCAGCAGGTCCGCAGGCGACATCCTCGGCAGCCGCGGCGCGGACGCCCGCAGCTCCCGTGCCAGCCGCGCCCGCTCTCGAACGACCATGGCCAGAACCTTGGGGTCCCGCATCGCGTCCTCACGATTGGTCAACAGGTCGCTGAGCACCTGCGCGACCATGCGCGTCGTGAGTGACATGACCACTTCTTCCGCCCGGCGCGGATCTCCCAGATCCCAGTATGGAGTGTCGGCGCGCATTTGCACAGGAACAGCGGTGAAATTGCAGCCGCGCCAGAACGCACGCTCCCCGCACGAGGTGTCGACGCTCGACCGCCGTGGGTGGACTCAGCGGCTCCTACGCGCCGTCTTCGTGCGGTTGGGCACGGGTCAGGTCGCCGCCGCGGTCGGTCGAACCCGAAGTGCGATCTCCGGGTGGCGGATGGCACAGGGCGAGGCACTGGGCGCGCACCGCGCCCGTCGCGAAGCCGCGCACTGGTCGCCCTGCCGCCCCGGTGTCGACCGCCGTGGTCGTGCGTTACCGTTGCGGCATGAACACGATTGTGACCAGGCCCGAGGTCGAAACCGACCGCACCGACACCGGTGAACCCACGTTCTCCCACTACGTCCCGCGCGACGAGATCATGCGCGCCATGGTTGAGGGGGTGCCGGTCACCGCACTTTGCGGCAAGACGTGGATCCCCAGCCGGGACCCTCAGAAGTATCCCGTATGTCCGGTCTGCCAAGAGTTGATGGCCCACGTTGAGGACATGTTCGGCAGTGGCGAGGGCGACGGCAGCTGACGGCTGCACCGTCCCGGTCCTGGAATCAGTCCAAGGCCCGTCCTGGAATCAGTCCAGGGCGTCGAGGATCCGACGTTGGTCCGCGGCCACCCTGCGGACGTACTTCATCGTCGTGTCCTGGCTGGCATGCCCCAGGAACTCCTGGACGGCCGGGGTGGGCACGCCACGTTCGACCAGCTGGGTGGCGACCGTGTGGCGCAGGGCGTGGACCAGCGCGCCGGGGGAGCGGGCCTGGTCGATGCCCGTCTGGCGGTACAGCTTCCAGATGCGGTACTGCACCTGATGCGGCCGCAGCCGACGGCCGTCATTGGCCACCAGCAGGGGAGCGGGACCGTCCTGACTGGCCACCTCCGCGTGGCGTGGCGAGGCACGGTAGGCGTCGAGGTGGTCCTCGAGCCGATGGCTCACCGCGACCTGGCGGCGCTTGCGTCCCTTGCCGATCAGCGTGATCGTGCGGTTGCGGCGCAGCCCGCTGAGCGAGCCGTTGTTGAGATCGCACACCTCGGACAGGCGCGCGCCGGTCCACAGGAACGTCGCAACCAGGGCGACATCTCGTTGCGGCCAGGGATCGCGGTCGATCGGAACGCGCGTGGCCGGCGAGGCCTGCAGTGGGTCATCGGGCGCCCGCGGGTTCGCGGCTGCTTCCAGGAGTGCGTCGCGCAGGACGACCGGGTCGCCCGGAAGTGACCGCACGTCGTCGCCACGGCCGGTGACCTCGTCCGTCGCTGCGGCGTCGCGCGGCTTTGGGACAGCCGCCATGCGGTTGCCGTCGACGACCTCGACCTGTGCGAGGTGGTCGAACAGACGGTTCCAGGCCGTGTGTGCCCGCTGGGCCGATGACACCGCATGGGTCTGGGTCCACGCACCGAACGCCCGGCGCAGCACCGAGGCTGTGAGGTCATCGATGGTCAGCGCGTCCACGTCGCTGTCCGTGATGCGTTCGCGCGACAGCCTGGCAAGTTCCTTGCCGGTCAGTCCGCGCGCATCGGGTCGCAACGCAGCAGCGGCGAACCGCGCCACGCCCAGGACGTCCGAGGTGTACGCACGCGTCGTGTTCGGCGATGCATTGGCCGGCTCGAGGTACTCGACGACGAAGTCGTGCAGCGCCTCCGGCAACGACAGGCTCGTGGGGGAACGGGACATGGCAACCTCGGTCAGGCGAGGATCGTCGCACAGCGAGCAGCCCCGGCCGCCCACCCTCGTCGTGTCCCGGAGTGAACCGGACTCCAGACAATGGACTCCAGATAAGTCCAGTTATCAAGAGAAACAGAGCCGCAACCAGGCCCATGCGCGTGCCGGTGTTCCGCCAGCAACGGCCTGAAGTCGCCCGGACGGGCCTCCTGGGGTCGCTCCTGCTCCCGTGGTGGTGGTCGCAGGCGGTCCGATGGGCCGAAGCCCACATTGTGAGCCCACGATTGCTGTCGTAGGGTCACCCTCACGCCAGTGGCGGCCCATTCGGTGCCGCGCCCGCCGGCCATACGTTCCAGGAGATCCGGTGATGCTCAACCCACTTGCGCCCTCGCGGCGTTCACGACTGGCCGCGTTGGTCGCGGCCGGCTCCCTTGCCCTGACGGCCTGCGGTGGCGATGGGGACGGCGCCGGCAGTGATCTGCCCGCTGATCCGACCGGCGCCGTCGGGCAGGCGCTTGAGAACTCCCTCGAAGACACGTTCGCCGTCACCTTCTCCCTGGAGTTCTCGGAGGGAGCAAAGACTGCGGTTGTCGAGGAGATGGGCGCCGACCTCCCGGCCGGTGTGGCCGAAATGCTGCTCGACGCCTCGCTCACGCTGGCCGGCGACACGGGCCAGTTCGGGATGGGCCTGACGGTGGGCGACAGCGAGCGGTTCGGGTTCCGTGCCCTTGGCGATGCGTTCTACATGCGGGTGGACGTGCCGTGGCTTGGCACGGTCAGCGGGGACGCACTCCCGCCGGATCTTGCCGAGCAGGCCGCTGGGGCGGCTGCCTTCCTGGGTGACCTTGCGCCGCTGATCCAGCCGGCAATCGCCGGCGACTGGATCGGGATCGACGGTGTCCCGGCTGACTGGCAGGACCAGCTGGGTGGCATCGCGGAATCGATGGGCGGCGTCGACGTCGGCGCGACCGACGGCGAGATCGACTACACCGACATTGACTTCCCCGGCCTGATCGCCGACCACGTCACTGCCACGGAGGTCGACGGCGGCTACGACGTCGCGATCAACCTGCGCGCCCTGGCGACCGCCCTGGCGGCCGAACTCCCCGAGTCGGTCATGGCGGCAGATGACCGCGCATCCATCGCCGAGCTGCCCGAGACGCTGACCGGGATCCGGGTGCTCCTGGACGGCAACAAGGTCACCCAGGTCCGCCTCGACGGCTACTCGCTGGCCAAGTCGCTGGACCCGGATGCGACCGATGAGAAGTTCGGCGAGGGCGACGTGACGATCGTCATGGACATCGCGGGCGACGCGGGCGACTGGCTCAGCGAGCCGGGCGACGCGGTGACGGCGTCCTTCGATTCGCTGGTCAGCACGTTCGGCATGCTGGGCGGGATGATGGGTGGCGTCGGCTGAATTCCCCCGGCGCCTGATCCACGCACCACCTCGACGGCCCGACCACCTTCCGTGGTCGGGCCGTCGGCGTTGGCGCGGTCGCGGCACCCATCGACGCGGATCTGGAGTCGGCAGGCGGGTATCGCACGGGACGCCGCGGCCCCTGCTTGGTCAGCAAGGGGCTCACTACGCTGCGGTGGGACGCTCGTCACTCCCCCTTCGGAGCCCACCCATGGCCGCAACGAACCTGTCCGGGGTCCACCCGGCCCACGTGCGTTCCACGCTGGAGGGCCACCTCCTCGTTGACGGGTACGACTTCGTGCTCGACACGCACAACAGCCAGGGGTCGTGGCTGGTCGACGCGCGTGACGGGTCGCGCTACCTCGACATGTTCACGTTCTTCGCGTCGGCGCCGCTTGGGTTCAACCACCCGGGCATCGTCGGGGATGCGGCATTCATGGCGGAGCTGGCCGAGGTGGCGGCGAACAAGCCGTCCAACTCCGACGTCTACACGACCCACCTGGCCGACTTCGTTCGGGTCTTCCAGCGCGTGCTCGGTGACCCCCGACTCCCCCATCTCTTCCTGGTGTCCGGTGGTGCCCTGGCCGTGGAGAACGCCCTGAAAGCCGCGTTCGACTGGAAGCGGCGCCACAACGCCGCCAACGGTCGCGATGGGTCGCGCGGCACGAAGGTGCTCCACCTGCGCCACGCCTTCCACGGTCGCTCTGGCTACACGCTCTCGCTGACCAACACCGACCCGGCCAAGACCGACCTGTATCCGCACTTCGACTGGCCCCGCATCCCCTCCCCCGCGATCCGCTTCCCGCTTGCCGAGCACCTCGACGAGGTCGTTGCTGCTGAGCAGGTCTCGCTCGAGGCGGCCCGGCAGGCTTTCCGTGACCACGCCGATGACATCGCGTGCACGATCGTGGAACCCATCCAGGGAGAGGGCGGCGACAACCACTTCCGGGCCGAGTACCTGCAGGCGCTGCAGCAAATCACGCACGACAACGACGCCCTGTTCGTGGTCGATGAGGTCCAGACCGGTGCCGGATCAACCGGTTCGCCGTGGGTGTTCCAACAGCTTGGCCTGGCCCCCGACCTGCTCGCGTTCGGCAAGAAGACGCAGGTCTGCGGGGTCATGGGCGGCGGTCGGATCAGCGAGGTTGCGGACAACGTCTTCTCCACTTCCAGTCGCATCAACTCCACGTGGGGCGGCAACCTCACCGACATCGTCCGGTCACGACGGATCTGGGAGATCGTCGAACGCGACGACCTGATCGCCAACGCAGCAGCGATGGGCGAGGTCCTGCTCGCGCGCCTGCAGGACCTGCAGGGGCGCCACCCTCGCGTCAGCAACGCCCGAGGTCTCGGCACATGGGGGGCCATCGACCTCGACACGACTGCCGCGCGCAACGAGGTCCGACGGCGCCTCCTGCAGGATGAGCGCATGTTCCTGCTGGCCTGCGGGCAGAAGTCCTTGCGATTCCGGCCGCACCTTGCCGTCACCGCTTCCGAGCTGCTCGACGCGTGTGACCGGCTCGAGCGCGTCCTGGCGGCACTGGACGGCTGACTTCGACGCCACTTCCCTGGATGCCATCACCGCGGAGCCCGAAGGAATGCGCATGACTCGTGACCTGACCTCCATCATCCACGGCACGCCTGTCGCCGGCGCCCCCGGCGGCAGCATCACGGCCGTCAACCCGGCGCGCACCAGCGAGGTCGTGGCCAGCGTCTGCCTCGGTGATGTGACGACCTACGTCGACGCAGCCCGCGACGCCAAGGCCGTGCAGTCGGTGTGGCGTGCTGTGCCCGCGCCAACGCGCGGCCGGGCGATCCAGCAGTTGGGTCGCCTGGTCGAGGAGAACAAGGAGGCGCTGAGCCAGCTGGTCACCGCGGAGGTCGGCAAGCCCATCGCCGAGTCGCGCGGCGAGGTCCAGGAGATCATCGACACCTGCGACTTCTTCCTTGGCGAGGGCCGCCGGCTGTACGGCCAGACCGTCCCGTCGGAGATGCCGGACAAGCAGCTGTTCACGTTCCGTCGGCCGATTGGTGCGGTCGCCATCATCACGGCAGGCAACTTCCCGGTTGCTGTACCGGCCTGGTACATCGTCCCGGCCCTGCTGACCGGCAACACGGTCGTGTGGAAGCCCGCTGAGTACGCCTGTGCATCCGCCGAGGCGTTCTTCCAGCTGATGATGCACGCCGGCATCCCGGCCGGTGCAGTCAACCTGGTGTTCGCGGACGGCCAGACGACGTACGCCGGGTTGGAGGCATGCCTGGGCGAGGGCCTCATCGACAAGGTCGGCTTCACGGGATCCTCGGCCGTCGGCACGGCCATCGGTGAGCTGACCGGGCGCCACCTCCAGACCGCGTGCCTGGAACTGGGCGGGAAGAACCCGATGGTCGTCATGGACGACGCGCAACTCGACCTGGCCGTCGAGGGAGCCCTGTTCTCCGGGTTCGGCACGGCTGGCCAGCGCTGCACGTCGCTGGGGACCGCGATCGTGCACGAGTCGGTGTACGACGAGTTCGTCGCCCAGTTGGACGCAGCGGTGCGTGGCGCGGTGATCGGCGACCCGACGTCGACCGACGTCCTGTACGGCCCGATGATGAACCAGCGCTTCACCGACCGCTTCGAGGATTGGCTCGGGCTGATCGACTCGCACCACACGACCCTGGGCTCGACAGGGGTCGGACGGATCACTGCCGCCAACCCGCGCGAGGGCTTCCTCGGTGATCCCGAGGCAGGGATCTACTGCCACCCCACGGTCGTGGCCGGCGTGACCATCGACGACAAGCTGTACGCGACGGAGACCTTCGGGCCGATCTGCAATGTCGCGAAGTTCCGGACCTGGGAGCAGGCGATGGCCCTGGCCAACGACCATGGCTACGGGCTGTCGTCGTCGATCTACACGACCAATCCGACCAACGCCTTCAGGTTCCGCGAGCAGGTCAGTGCCGGCATGGTGAGCGTGAACAACTCGACCTCCGGCGCCGAGGCGCACCTGCCCTTCGGCGGCAACGGCAAGTCAGGCAACGGCTCGCGCCAGTCCGGCATCTGGGTCATCGACCAGTTCACCTCGTGGCAGTCGATGAACTGGGACTACTCGGGCCGCCTGCAGAAGGCCCAGATGGACACCGCCGACGTCGACGCCGACCTCGGCTTCCGCCTGCACTGACCGACGCCCCGCGCCGGCGAACCACTCAGGCGTCCCACAGGTCGTCGAGCAGCGCGTCCACGGCTGCGGCCGTCACCTGTTGCTCCGGTTCGTCGTCAGGCCCGCCTGCGGCTGCCTCGTCAAAGCGGTCGCGCAATGGAGTGAGGAACCGGCTCATCTGGCCGTGGTGGAAGTCGTCGTCCAGCCCGTAGCGGCGCCGGTGGAAGCGCAGGGGCACGGACACGGTCAGCTCGTCCTTCGCGCGTGACACGGCCACGTAGGCCAACCTGCGTTCCTCATCGATGCCTTCCTTGTCGCGCAGTGCCATGTCGCTGGGCAGGTTGCCGTCCGCCGCATGGATCACGTGCACGGCCCGCCATTCCAGGCCCTTTGCCGAATGGATGGTGGACAGGGTCAGCCAGTCGTCGTCGAGGTGCGGCGGACCGGCCAAGTCGCCGATCGCGGCAGGTGGTTCCAGCGTGAGATCAGCGAGGAAGCGGCTGCGCAGCGCACTCCCGCTGGTCAGCGCGGACAACCGGTCCAGGTCGGCCAATCGTGCGGACGCATCCGGGTAGCGCAACGGCCACGCCAGGCGCGCCACCTCGCCGACCTGGCGCAACTGCTCTGCGACCGGCGGCTGCGCCAGCTCTTCTCCGATGCTCGCTCGCCAGGCCCTCGCCAGCGACTCCAGCACGGGCTGCGCCGCCGGTGGGGCGTTGACGGGCGCGTCGATGAAGCGTGCCAGCGGTGAGGTGGCCGAGTCGTCTCCGGCCCGCCAGGAGCCGATTCCGATGGCCGCAGCGATGCGTCGTGACCATGCGGGACCGATGCCCTCCGGCAGGCGCAGGACTCGCGCCCACGCCAGTTCATCAGCGGGGTTGTCCAGCACGCGCAGCATGGCCGCCACGTCCTTGATGTGCGCGCGATCCAGGAACTTCAGGCCGCCGTACTTCACGTACGGGATGTCCCGGCGGGCCAACTCCAGCTCCAGGCCGTCGGCATGGTGGCCGGTGCGGAACAGCACCGCCTGGTCGCGCAGGTCGATGCCGCGCTCCCTCGCATCCAGGATGACCTCACAGACGTGGACCGATTGGGCGACCTCGTCGCGACAGGTCACCAAGCGTGGGCGGACGCCGGACGGCCGCGTCGTGCGGAGCGTCTTGCGGTGTGCTTCCTCGAGGTCGTCGGCCACTCCGTTGGCGACGTGCAGGATCTCTGGAGTGCTGCGGTAGTTGCGGTCCAACACCGTGATCGTCGCGGACGGATACCGGTCTGCGAAGTCCAGGATGTGTCGCGCCGAGGCACCACGGAACGAGTAGATCGCCTGGGCGTCGTCGCCCACCGCGGTGAGGCTTCCGGTGACGGCCACCGTGCGCTGCACCAGGTCTGCCTGGACGGTGTTGACGTCCTGGTACTCGTCGACGAGCACGTGGTCGAACTGCCCACGCAGCTGCGGCCCGACGGTCGGATGGTCCAGCAGCGCCCGCCACAGCAGCAGCAGGTCGTCGAAGTCGACGACGTTGTTGGCGCGCTTGCGGTCGCGGTAACCCTTGAGCACGCGACGCAGGTCGTCCGCGTCGGCGACGCACCATGGGAACTGCTCGGCAAGCGTGACGGACAGCGGCTCCAGCGCGTTGGCGACCCGGGACACGATGGCCGCGATGGTCTCCTTGCGCGGGAACCGGCGCCCCTTCTCCCCCAGCCCGAGGTCGTCGCGAACCAGCCCGATGAGGTCGGCGGCGTCGGATTCGTCGAGCACAGTGAAACCACCGCGGATGCCAACGGCATCGCCGTGTTGGCGCAGGATCCGCACGGCCACGCTGTGGAACGTGCCACCCCAGATCCGCCGCGCATCGTCGTTTCCGGAGAGCGTCCGGGCGCGCTGCACCAGCTCTCGCGCGGCCCGGCGAGTGAAGGTGAGCAACAGGATCCGCTCCGGAACCTGGCCATCCCCCACCAGTCGGGCAACGCGCGCCGCCAGCGTGCGCGTCTTGCCGGTTCCGGCTCCGGCCACGATGAGCAGCGGGCCTGAGCCGTGGTCGACGGCCTGCCGCTGCTGCGGATTGAGGTCGGACAGCCACGCGGGCTCGGTCCCCAGCGTGGCGTCCCGCTCAACTGCGGTCATCGTGGCTGTCGATGCGGTCATGGGAGCCTCCCGAGGCTCCCCGAACCTATGCGCCCCCTGTCACAGACGTCGAACACCTGTTCCCCATGGCGATGCCACATCCGAGCTGCCAAGGCCCGGTCCCGGGTTGGACTGCTGCGGCCAGGGCGACGCCGCGGTCAGAGCTGGTCGCGCATCCATGCCGTCGCCAGTGCGTCGGCGTACTCGTTCCAGAGCTGGCCGATGTGGGCCTTGACCCACGCGACCTGCAGTTCGGGGCGCGCGGTGAGTGCCTCGTACAGCGGGCGGACCAGGTCGAGGTTGGCGATGGGCCCGGTCTTGCGCGTCCACCCCCTGCGTTCCCAGCCGGCTGCCCAGGTCGTCAGGGTGTCGACGCACAGCTTGGAGTCGGTGTGGAGCACGGCCGGTGTCCCGACCGGCACCAGGTCGACTCCGTGCAGGAGTGCGGTCAACTCCATGCGGTTGTTGGTCGTGGCCGGATCGCTGCCGTACTGCTGGGCGATGATGACGCCTTCGACGACGTAGACCGCGCCCCATCCCCCGGGGCCTGGGTTGGGGCTGGCACTCCCGTCGGTGAACACGCCGCTGTCTGGCCCGGCGTGGTAGGTCGACAGGACCTCCTCGAGGGTGATGTGCAACTCATCGGCCGAGCGCGAGGCGCTGCTGGTTCGCGGGGCGCCGGAGCGACCGCCACCTGCCCCGCGACTCGCGCCAGCGGCACTGCCCACCGTCTGCTTGGTGCCCCTGGCGTCGTCACGCTCGGCGCGCCAACAGGAGGTGCACAGCCGTGGCGCCCACCCCGGATACTTCTCCAACTGGGCGGCGTTGGGCACGACCTCGGCGCCGCAGCGCTCACACGCGACCACGGGCCGCAATCAGGCCCGGTTGGGCAGCGTCAGCCGCAGCTCGGCGCGACCGAGGCGATCCCCGAAGACATGCTTGGTGTAACGACCGGCCAGTCCGCGGTCAAGCAGGAACTCGGCTGGGTCGGCCTCGAGGTCGAAGCCGACGACCATGCCGCACTCCTCGCAGCGGTACTTGCCCATCCCCAAGGTGCCGCCGATCAACCCCTGGGCCCCGTCGCAGCGGGTGCACTCACGGGTCGGAGGCAGGTCGAGTTCAAGCAGGGCGTCACCGGAGGAGGTCGTGTTCATGTCGGTCAGGTTATCCCCAGCAGCAGTGGCCCCCCAAGCAAGTACCGCACACGCGCACGGCCTGCCGGCCACGGCATGGTCAGCGTGGCGCTGCGCCGGGCGAGTCGCTGGCCGCGGGAGCAGGGCGCGTTGCGACTGCGACCGCACGGTCGTCCAGCCGGATGACGTGCAAGCGCCGCCCCTGGGGGCCTCGGTCCACGCCACGCAGTCCTGACCACCATGGCTCGATCGACAGGTCCGGGCCGTGCAGTTCGATCTCCAGCGGTGCCCGCGGTGCCGTTGCAAGCCAGCGGCGCACCGCCTTGGGTCGCGCTGGGAGCACGGCCTCGATCTCCCATGCGTGCCACCATGGCGATTGGGCCGGAGCATCGTCGGTGGTCAGCAGGGCACGGTGGATGGCGACGCGCCCCGCGCCGATTTCATGGGCCACCTCGTCGTGGAGTCGCGCGCGGACCAGCGCAGGGGCAGGGACGATGAGATGGCTCCCAAGCGGGCGCGGATGTGGTGTCGTCCCCGCGGCCTGGCGAACCGTGCCCGTGCGCCTGGTCCGGGTGGCCGCCACGGCGTACTCGCCCACGCCCACGGCTGCAGAATCCGCCAACACGGTGGCGGTCGCGACCGCGCCAGGCGCCTTCAACTCGCCGCGCCACACAACCGCTTCGATGAGCCGCGGGCCGACCTGCACGAACTCGATCTCGACATCGGCGGGCAGGTCGGGGTCACCGAGATCGACTGCCGGACCGACGACGACACCGTGACCCGAGGCGGCGATCGCCAGGACGCGCCCTACCGGTGGGGTGGTGTCGGCCAGATGCCGAACCCTGTGCCCGGCGACTCTGCGGCCGGGGTCGGCGTGGACCAGGCCGCCGCGGACAGGCAGGGCAAGGGCATCGCCGGCCACCACGTGGGTGTGCTCGCCAAGCCCGAGGGCTTCCACGTTGGCTCGGGCGAGGTGCAGCCGCCCGGTGTCGCGGTCCACGCCGACCACGCAACCTGCCCCGCAGTTGGCCAGCGCCAGCAGGTCACCGCCCACGCCACAGCCTGCGTCGACAGTCAGGTCCGCCTGGGCAAACCGCCGCGCTCGCCACGCAGCCACGGCCGGGTCGCTCGCCTGCTCCAGGCCAGAGGGAGTGAGCAGCAGCCGGTCGGCGTCACGCCACCGCAGGCGAGCGCGCCGCCGGGCCAGCGAAGCGCCCATCACGGCACTTGCACGCGCGGCATCCAGGCCTCCGTCACGCAGTCGCTGCCCGACGGCGAGCTCGGATGCACCCGCGTCCAACGACGCTGTCGATGCTGCAACGGCGTCGCGACCGCTGGCCACCAGCCATGCTGCCGCTGCCTCGTCGAGGTCCTCGGCGCGGGCTGGCTGTGCCATCGATGCTCCGCTGCTCGTCCCCTGGGACGGATTGCCGCCAAACCGGGCCGTCACAGGTACTTTCCCCGCGCTGTTCGGCTTCGTAGTCTGCGGACACCACCGCGTCTGGCGGTGCTTGTCTACCACCGCAACTCAAGGAGCCGACGTGGCGCCAGCCAAGCGGACTGCCAAGAAGGCAGCCAAGAAGACCACCGCCAAGAAGGCGGTTGCCAAGAAGCCGGTCGCGAAGAAGGCCGTGGCCAAGAGGCCGGTCGCGAAGAAGGCGGCAGCAAGGGCCCCGGCAAGGCCTGCGGCCGGCCTGCCGACCTTCGTCTACGGGTCCCGCGTCAAGGAGTACGTCAAGACGACGTCGGACAGCGGCGCCATGCGCTGCCCGGAAGACACCTTGGCTGCCCTGAACGAGGAGATCGCCCAGGTCGTTGCAGCTGCGGTCAAGCGGGCCGAGGGCAACAAGCGCAACACGTTGCGCGGGGTCGACTTCTGACCGGACCACAACCACATTGGGGCGGCCCTGTGGCCGCCCCAATCCTTGTGGCATGGCGCAACAATGCCTCGACGGGGACGTGCTCGGGGCCACCGTGGTTCCGGAGCCCGACGTAGCATCGTGGGATGGCTGACGACCTGCTCGACCTGACCGAGGTGCCGGCGCTCGATGAGCCGGTCTTCTTGGCCTCCCTCGATGGCTGGACGGACGCGGGAGGCGCGGGGACCACGGCGTCGGCACTGCTGAGCAGCAGTTGGAAGCAGGCCACGCTTGGTGCCTTCCGCCCCGACCGGCTGTTCGACTACCGCGACCGTCGGCCCATGTTGCCCATCGACATGGGCGTGCTTGGCCAGCCGGTCTGGCCGGAGCTGGCGCTGGATCTGCTGCGCTCCCCGGCGGGGCACGACATCGTGCTGTTGACGGGCGGTGAGCCCGATTTCGCGTGGCAGTCGATCATCGCGCGCCTCGTGGAGCTCACCAGGGACCTTGGGATCACGCGCTATGTCGGCCTGGGCTCCGTGCCCGGTCCGGTGCCGCACACGCGCGCGGTCCGCGTCACCACGACCTCCTCGCAGCCAGAGATGATTGACCGCCATGGTGGTCCGCACGAGCGCGTTGTCGTGCCTGCCTCGTTCCAGGTGATGCTGGAGGCGGGCATGCGGGACGCGGGGTTGCAGACCCTTGGGCTCTGGGCCCGTATCCCCCACTACGTCGGTGGGGACTACCCGCAGGGCGCGATCGCGTTGCTCCGAAAGCTTGCGGTCACCCTCGGCACGGTCGTGGACACTTCCGACCTCGAACCGCTGGCGACGGCGAACGAGGCGCGCCTGGCCGACGCCGCATCCGGCTCCTCAGAGGTCGCAGATCACATCACCACCCTCGAGGAGATGTACGACGCCGACGCGCCGGAGCCCGACCTCCCCAGCGGCGATGAGATCGCCGCCGAGTTCGAACGCTTCCTGCGGGACCGCCCCGAGGCGGACTGAGCAGCGCCCCATCTCGAGACACCGGAGTTGACGTGCGCATCGCCGTGACCGGATCCATCGCCACCGACCACCTGATGACCTTCCCGGGGAAGTTCACCGATTCCCTGGTGGCCGATCAACTTGATCGGGTGTCGCTCTCCTTCCTGGTTGACGAGCTCGAGATCCGCCGGGGCGGCGTCGCACCGAACATCGCCTTCGGCCTGGCCAAGCTCGGGCTGACACCGATCCTGGTCGGGGCCGTGGGCCGGGACTTCGACAACGACTACCGGTCATGGCTGGAACGCCATGGCGTGGACACGACCTCGGTGCACGTGTCGGAGTTGCGCCACACGGCGCGCTTCATCGCCACCACGGACACGGCCCAGAATCAACTCGCGTCCTTCTACGCCGGCGCCATGGTCGAGGCGCGCTTCATCGAGCTGGCGCCCATCGTTCGTCGCGCCGGGCGTCTCGACCTGGTGGTCGTGTCCGCCAACGACCCCGAGGCCATGATCCGCCACACCGAGGAGGCTCGATCGCTGGACCTGCCGTTCATGGCCGATCCCGGCCAGCAGCTGGCGCGGATGGAAGGACCCGAGATTCGCCAGCTCGTCGACGACGCCGCCTACCTCGTGACCAACGATTACGAGCGCACCCTGCTTGAGCGAAAGACCGGATGGTCGGCCGATGACGTGCTCGCCCGGGTCGAGATCCGGATCACCACCCTGGGCGCCAAGGGCTGCCTGATCGAGTCCCGCGATGGCCTGCGGATCGAGGTTCCGGCCGCCCCCGAGCGGCGGCGCGAGGACCCGACTGGGGTCGGCGACGGCTTCCGCGCCGGCTTTCTGGCTGGACGGGCCTGGGGCCTTGAGCTGGACGAGGCAGCGATGGTCGGGTCGATGCTGGCCACGTACGTGCTCGAGCACATCGGCACGCAGGAGTACCGCGTCGACCCGACCGACCTCGTCACGCGCCTGCGCCAGGTCTTCGGCGACAGCCTCGCCGACAAGGTCGCTTCCCACCTCGGTTGACGGTGGGTTGGTCGCAGTCGAGCTGGTCAGGCCAGGTGTTCGACCAACCAGTCCACGCAGGCCGTGTACGCCTTGACGTCGTCGAGGTCGACCGCCGGGAACATGCCGACACGAAGTTGGTTGCGGCCAAGCTTGCGATAGGGCTCGGTGTCGATCACGCCGTTGGCACGCAATGCCGTGGTGACCGCCGTGGCGTCCACGCCGTCGAGGTCGATCGTGCCCACAACCAGCGACCGTGCATCCTTGTCGGTGACGAACGGCGCGGCGAACGACCGGGCGTCGGCCCAGCCGTACAGCGCGTCGGCCTTGTCCTGCTGGCGCTCCACCACGGCGGCGAGGCCACCCAGTGACAGCATCCACTCCACCTGGTGGACGGCGAGGAACACCGTGGACAGGGCTGGGGTGTTGTAGGTCTGGTTCTGGCGCGAGTTCGCCAGCGCGGTGCCCAGGTCGAGGAAGGCCGGGACGTGGCGGTCGGACGCGGCCAGCGCCTCGATGCGGGCAGCGCCCGCCGGGCTCAGCAGGCAGGCGACCAGACCGCCTTCACTGGCGAACCCCTTCTGGAGGCTGAAGTAGTAGGCGTCGAAGGCGAGGGGGTCGACGGGCAGTCCGCCTGCGCCGCTGGTGGCATCCACCGCGACGATCGCGTTGCCGGCCGGACGTTCGATGGTCGACATGACCCCGGTCGAGGTCTCGTTGTGGGTGAGGGCAACGAGGTCGGCGTCGCCGACATCGCTTGTGTGGATCGGACGGCCGCCAGGTGCGATCTCGTTGCGGGTCGGTTCCGCCAGCCATGGTGCGCTCGCGGCGGCCGCGGCGAACTTTCCGGAGAACTCGCCGAACACCTCGTGGTGGCTGCGCGCCTCGATGAGGTGGTAGGTCGCGGCGTCCCAGAACGCGGTCGCCCCGCCGTTGGTGAGCAGCACGTCGTAGTCGGCTGGGAGATCAAACAGGCTGGCCAGGCCGTCCTGGAGGCGCGCAACCAGCGTCTTGACCGCCGGCTGGCGGTGGGACGTGCCCAGCAGGTGAGGTGCAGCCTGCGCCAGTGCGGCGACCGCCTCCGGGCGGACCTTCGAGGGACCGCACCCAAACCGGCCGTCGCGGGGCAGCAGGTCGGACGGGATCACAGGTACGGACACGGTGGCGCTCCGGGCTTCGAGGGGGCCGACGGGGTGGCGTGGACCGGGGACGGGTCCTGGCCGCGGGCTGAAGTCAACCGAGCGCACGGCATGGCCACGAATCGGGTGCCCGGTTGTGCATCGCGGGGCGCGTTCGTGTTGGCTGTCGCCCTCGCGTCATCAGGAAGCCCCATGACCAGTCCCCTCGCCGCTCGCGTGCTTGAACTCGAGGAGTCCCCGACGCTCGCCGTGACGGCCCGAGCCAAGGCGCTGCGGGCAGCCGGTGAGCCGGTCATCGGGTTCGGCGCAGGTGAACCGGACTTCCCGACGCCGCCACACATCGTCGAGGCGGCAGCGCGGGCCGTCACCGACCCAGCCAACCACCGTTACACCGCAACCGCGGGCCTACCCGTGCTCAAGGAGGCCATCGCCGCCGCGACCAAGGCGCACTCCGGCTTCGTCGTCGACCCCGCCGGGGTCACGGTGAGCAACGGTGGCAAGCACGCGCTCTACAACATCTTCCAGGCAATGATCGGGCCGGGCGACGAGGTGCTGATCCCGGCGCCCTACTGGGTCAGCTACCCCGAGCAGATCCGGCTTGCCGGCGGGACACCGGTGGCCGTCCCGACCACCAAGGACACGGGCTTCCGGGCATCGGTGGCTGACCTCGAGGCGGCTCGGACGGCGCGCACGAAGATGTTGGTCTTCGTGTCCCCCTCCAACCCGACCGGGGCGGTCTACCCCCCCGACGAGGTGGCAGCCGTCGGCCGCTGGGCGGCCGAGCACGGCATCTGGGTCATCACCGACGAGATCTACGACCACCTCGTGTATGGCGCTGCAACGTTCGCGTCCGTGCCCGTCTTGGCTCCTGAGGTCGCTGAGCGCACGATCGTCGTCAACGGGGTCGCCAAGACCTATGCCATGACGGGCTGGCGGGTTGGCTGGTCGATCGCGCCCAACGAGGTCGCGGCGGCGATCAACAAGCTTCAGAGCCAGGTCACCAGCAATGTCTGCAACGTCGCCCAGGTCGCTGCCGTCGCAGCGCTGACCGGACCGTCGGAGCCCATTGAGGCCATGCGCGTCGCGTTCGATCGCCGCCGCCGCCTGGCGGTCGACGGCCTCAACGCGGTTGAGGGCGTGGTCTGCGTGGAGCCTGAAGGGGCGTTCTACGCCTTCCCAAGTTTCGAGGCAGTCCTGGGTCGGGACATCGGCGGGACCCGAGTCGACACCACGCTCGATCTGGTCGGGGTGCTGCTGGACCAGGCAAAGGTCGCGCTCGTACCCGGCGAGGCGTTTGGCGCGCCCGGCTATGCGCGGCTCTCCTACGCGTTGGGTGACGACGAGCTGGTCGAGGGCATCCGGCGCATCGCCGACCTCCTGGCGAAGTGACCGACGGGTCAGCGCCGTCAGTGCGCGGCTGCGCCGGCCTTGTCGCCCTTGTCGCCTTTGTCCGGCAGGGCCTTCTTGTCCGGCAGGAGCTTCAAGTAGGTCGCGCCCGCAACGCCTGCCAACAGCGAGGCCACGAAGATCCCGATCTTCGCGCTGTCGGCCGCCGCGTCGCCTGGGTCGAAGCTGAGTGCTGACACGAACAACGCAACCGTGAAGCCGATCCCGGCCAGCATGCCAGCCCCCAGCATGTGTCCCCACGTGGCACCCCGTGGCAGTCGGCCCACGCCGGCCTTCACGGCCAGCCAGGAGAAGCCCAGCACACCCAACGGCTTGCCCAGGACCAGCCCAAGGCCCACACCCAGCACCACCTTGTCGCCGCCAATGCTCGACAGCGAATCGGCGGTGATGACGACACCGGCATTGGCCAGGGCAAACAGCGGCACGATCGCATAGCTGGTCCATGGCTGCAGGGCGAACTCCAGGCGGGTCAGCGGCGGCAGGGATTCCCGGGCCAGCGTCTGCAGTTCCGACATCTGGCTCTCAACGCGCTCAAGGGTGTGGTGGTCGAGTTCGTGGACGCCGCCCGAATCGGGGAGGTACAGCTTGGCGCTCTCCACCAGGTCGTCGGCCCGGTTGCCAAACTTCTCTGGGGACAGGAAGGCCTTGACCGGGGTCAACAGCGCGATCGCGACGCCCGCAACCGTCGCATGGACGCCAGACTCCAGGATGGCCACCCAGACCAGCGATCCGACGACCGCGTACGCGACCGTCGCGCGTACATGGACGCGTTGCATCACCCAGATGATCACCAGCCCGACGATCCCGACCCCGAGCCATCCGAAGAACAACTGCTCCGTGTAGAACAGCGCAATCACGACGATGGCGCCGAGGTCATCCACGATTGCCAGAGCCAACAGGAACAGTTTCGCGCCGACGGGGACTTTCGACCCGACCATGGCGAGCACACCGACTGCGAAGGCGATGTCGGTCGCCATCGGGATGCCCCAGCCGTGCGACGCCGGGGTGCCCGCGTTGAAGGCCATGTAGATCGCTGCGGGCACGATCATGCCCCCGAGGGCAGCGACGGCAGGCAGCGCGGCTGCCTTGGGATCACGCAGCTCACCGACGACCAGCTCGCGCTTGATCTCCAGGCCGACCACGAAGAAGAACAACGCCATGAGGGCGTCGTTGATCCAGTCGCGAATGCTCAGGTTGGTCAGGTGCGCGATTTCGAGCGGTCCGATCTTGATGACCGGCCCGTGGTGGACTTCGCCGGCAGCGTCATCGACCTCGCCGCCTTCGGTGGCTGTGACCAACACGGCCGTCGCGTGGCCTTCGGCGCCTGCGTCGGCAAGGGCAGCCGGTTCCCCGTGCTCCTCTGGAACTGCGTCGGCAGCGTCCACATCGATGGCGTCGCCAGCGCTGACGTCGATGGTGATGACGTTGTCGAAGAACTCGAAGTAGCCGTCACCCGCGGGCGAATTGGCCCATACGACCGCGATTGTCGCGGCGAGGACCATCAGGATCCCGCTGGCCGCCTCGAGCCGAAGGAAGCGCAGCGTCGGTTGGACAAACCGTCGCGGGACGTAGCGATCCGACCCCATCCAGGTCGATGGCAGAACTGGACGGTCGGCGTCATCGTCGCTGGCCAAGGCGTACCTCAGGATCTTGGGGGTGGACCGCGGCGGATGTCCCGGTCAGTCCAACCGGCGGCATTCAGCCCGCGTCCGGCTCCGCATCCACCGTGAAGTCGGGCAGATCAGGTGAGGGCAGCGCCGGGCAGTCGGTCGTGGTGACAAACGACGCACTGGGGTCGATGTCGAACAACGAACCCGCCGGCAGGCAGGCGACGGTGATCACCCGTGCTGGAGCATCGCCAGGAAGGCCACCCTTGAACCGATCCAGCGTGTACAGCTCCTGCGTGGCGTACTCCGAGAAGAGTTCATGCAGCGCGGGTCGCGCGGCCGTCTCGTAGGCTCGCAGCTCGGCAAGCAGCCGCGCAACACCATCACGGGCCGAGCGCTCGAGCGACTCATCGTTGACCAGGACGGAATAGGCCGTGGCGAGCCGGGCGTGGGCCTCGGCAAGCAGCTCCCAGCCCTTGGTCAGGTGGAGCAGGTCCGGGTCGGCGCCGTTGAAGACGTCGTCCTCGTCGTAGGTGTAGAGCGGGATCGCGGTGCTGGCCACTGCCAGGGCGCCATAGGCCTCCTCGAGCAGGAGCAGCCCACGCGCTGCCTGGGCCACCGCTGCGTCGGCTGGTCGGCTGCCATCGTCAGCAGTGACGAACAGTTCCACCAGGTCGTCGTGGACGTCCTGCAGCGCGGCTGCGGCCGACATGAAATCACCCGCAATGGTGCCCTGCGTCACGACCTCGGACGTGGTGACCGCCCCCGCCTCCACCCAGGTCGAGCCGGCGGCGAGCTCCACGAGTCGTGCGACAGCGTGGTCCATGGCACCGTCATCCTGGACCCCAACGGGGGCCAAGCTGGCTGAGCCGAGGCTCATCGCGATGATCGCTACCGCCGCAGCGATGCCAAGGGCGGTGCGCACTGCTCGGGTCGTGACACCCACGACGTCCTCCTCGGGGCCTTGGGCAGGGCTCCGTTGCAACACCTTCCACAGCAGTGGTCGGCAGCAACACTGCCCACCATAGCCCCAACGGTCCCTGCCGTGACGTATCGGCCTGCAGGACGTGGATCTTTACCGCAACCCGATCGCGGCAGCCGCGAGCGAGCGCAGGCGCCCGGACCTGGCGATCTGTTGGATCAGTAGCGGTAGCTGTCGTCCTTGTAGGGCCCACCGATGTCGACGCCGAGGTAGTCGGCCTGCTTGGGGGTCAGCACCGTCAGCGTGGCGCCGATCTTGTCCAGGTGGAGGCGGGCAACCTCCTCGTCGAGGTGCTTGGGCAGGACGTAGACCTCGTTCTTGTACTCGTCGTGGTGCTCCCACAGTTCCATCTGGGCCAGAACCTGGTTGGTGAACGACGTCGACATGACAAACGAGCTGTGCCCGGTCGCGCAGCCGAGGTTCACCAAGCGGCCCTCGGCCAGCAGGATGATGGCACGGCCATTGGGCAGGTGGACCAGGTCGACCTGGGGCTTGACGTTCGTCCACGGGTACTCGCGCAGGGCTGCGGTCTGGATCTCGGTGTCGAAGTGGCCGATGTTGCACACGATGGCGTGGTCCTTGAGCCTCAGCATGTGCTCACCGGTCAGCACGTCCTCGTTGCCCGTCGCGGTGACGACGATGTCGACCTGGTCGATGATGTCCTCCATCAGGACGACGCGATAGCCCTCCATGGCGGCCTGCAGGGCGTTGATGGGATCGATCTCCGTGACGAACACGGTCGCTCCCATGCCGCGCAGCGCCTGCACGCAGCCCTTGCCGACGTCGCCGTAGCCCGCGACGACCGCAACCTTGCCGGCGATCATCACGTCGGTCGCGCGCTTGATGCCGTCGATCAGCGACTCGCGGCAGCCGTAGAAGTTGTCGAACTTGGACTTGGTGACGCTGTCGTTGACGTTGATGGCGGGAATCGCCAGCGTGCCGTCCTTCTGCCACTTGCGCAGCTGCTTGATCCCGGTCGTGGTCTCCTCGGACACGCCCAGGATGTCCCCGACCAGCTCGGGGTGCTTGTCGTGGACGATCGCGGTGAGGTCACCGCCGTCGTCCAGGAGCAGGTTCGGCCCGGAGCCGTCGGGCCACGCCAGCGTGCGCTCGATGCAGTCGAGGTACTCCTGCTCCGTCTCGCCCTTCCAAGCGAAGACGGGCGTACCGGCTGCCGCGATCGCCGCCGCGGCATGGTCCTGGGTGGAGAAGATGTTGCACGAGGACCAGCGGATGTCGGCCCCGAGGGCCTGCAGCGTCTCGATCAGGACCGCCGTCTGGATGGTCATGTGGAGGCACCCGGCGATCTTGGCGCCGGACAGGGGCTTCGCTGCGCCGTGGCGCTCGCGCAGCGCCATCAGGCCGGGCATCTCCATTTCAGCGATCTCGATCTCGGCGCGACCGAAGCCGGCCAAGGCCATGTCGCGCACTTGGTAGTCGGTGAAGGCCTGCTCGGACATGCCAGCGCTCCTGGGGGACGGAAGGCGTGAACGTAGGCCGCCGCCCTGTCAGGCCGCAGGTCGGACCAGCGCCACGGCGAACCACTCGCGCTCGTCGGTCTCCCAGCCCTCGAGCTCCAGGCCCGCGGCACGCAGGTCGGCCTCGGCGGATGCCCGCGTGAACTTGCAGGAATGCTCGGTGAACAGCTCCTCGCCAGCCTTGAAGTGGATCCGCTCCCCCAGCGCCTCGAACGTCACCACGAGGTCACGCTCTGCGCGCAGCGACAGCTCGATGCACTCGTCGACAGCGTTCCACCGGACCACGTGCGTGAAGGCCTCCACGGGGAAGTCTGCACGGCCGACGGCGTTGAAGTTGCGCAGCATGTTGCGGTTGAACTCAGCAGTCACGCCAGCTGCGTCGTCATAGGCCGCCAGGAGGATCGCCGGTTCCTTGACCAGGTCCAGGCCGACCACGAAGCGATCGTCAGGTCCGAGCATGCGACGCACCTCCGCCAGCAGTTCTCGGCGAGGCCGGGTCGGGAAGTTGCCGATGGTCGATCCCAGGAAGGCCACCAGGCGGCGGCCGGTCGGATGTGGGATCCGGTGCAGGTCGGTATGGAAGTCACCGATGTAGCCCGCCACCTGCAGCCAGGGATAGTCCGCGGTCAGTGCCCTGGCCGCTGCCTCCAGCGCATCGACCGAGAAGTCCAGCGCCGCGTACCGGGACCCGGAGCCGATCGCGTGCATGGCCTCCAGCAGGACACGGGTCTTGCGCGATGAGCCCGATCCAAGCTCGACGATCTCCTCGGGTGCAACCGCAGCCACGAGGTCCGCCGCGGTGCGCTCCAGGATCCCGAGTTCGGTTCGCGTGGGGTAGTACTCGTCCAACTCCGTGATCTGGTCGAACAGGCTTGATCCGGGTCCGTCGTAGAACCACTTGGGCGGCATTGCCTTGCCGCCGCCAGCCTGAAGCCCCGCCAGGTCAGCCGCCAGTTCGTCGAGGAGGCTGCGGCGCGGCGACAGGGCGGTGATCGACGTGCGGGGTTGGGTGCGCACACGGGCTCCAGCAAGGTCGGTCATGAGCATGGGCAGTGCAGCGTTGGGGCCGTCGGTCACGACGGGATCGCGCCGACTGCGCTGAAGGGCCGGACACCGTCCATGGTCACCACGACACCAGTGTCGACCGGGATGGGCTGCCATCCCGGCCCTTCATCCAGCGCCTCGCTGGCCAGGACTGTTCCCTCGTCTGAGTGCTGCAGGTACAGCGAGTTGGCTGTGCAGTGGCCGATTGCCCCTCGGGTCGCCAGCAGGGTGGTGCCGTCAGCCATGACGAGATTCAGGCTTGCGCCGACGCCGTGGGCACCAACGATCTCGGCGACGTCGGAGAACGCTCGTGTCACGGCGGCGGCGAGGTCACCCTCCTGGCGCAGGCGGCTCAGGACCAGCATGAACAGGGTCAGCGAGTCGCTCACGGCGTCCATGGCGTCGACCAGGTCGTCATCGATGCGGTGACGCAGTGCCCGCGCGGTCCCGGTCCTGAATCCCTCGATGAAGCCGTTGTGGGCCAGCGCGTGACCTGCGTGGCAGAAGGGTGCGACGTTGTTGACGCCGTGCGGGATCCCCGCACTCGCCGACCGGACTGCTGCCAGTTGGAGGTGGCTGTGTAGTCGGGGCGCCAGCGAGCCCAGGTTGGCGTCGGCCCACGGGGTCGCGGTCGTCACGTAGCGCAGTGGCGGGGCAGATGGCTCCATCGGGTCCCACCAGGCGACACCGGTCCCGTCGACATTGATGGTGCCCGTGACCATCTCCCGGGGGCGGTAGGCCTGCTCCTGCAGCGACCACGGGGCATCGTGGAGCATCCAGGACAGCGCCCGTGGCTCACCCAGCCACGCAGCCATTCGACACATCATCGCCCTCCGGCAGGGTCGCGGTCGCCGGGCTGGTCCTCACGATCCCACGCAAGCCGCAGCCCAGCCATGAGCTGACGACGATACGGGTGATCCCAGTTGCGATACGTGACCCGTGCCATGGGCGCGCCGATCGCCCACGACGACCCGCGCAGGACCTTGTAGTCGCCTCCGAAGAACACCTCCGAGTACGCCGGATAGGGGAACGCCGTGAAGCCGGGCCACGCGACGAACTCACTCGTGGTCCATTCATACACATCACCGGCCAGCTGCTGCACGCCGTAGGCGGACGCCCCACTCGGGTGGCTGCCGACGGGATGCGGCTGCAGGTCGACGAGGCCGACGTTCGCTCGGGCTGTCGTGGGCGGATCGTCTCCCCACGGGAAGCGCCGTGCCTTCCCGGTCCTTGGGTCCCAGCCGGCCGCCTTCTCCCACTCGTGTTCGGTCGGAAGGCGGCCCCCCGCCCAGGTCGCGAACGCCTCGGCTTCGAAGAACGACACGTGCTGGACGGGCTCGCGTGGATCCAGCCGATGCAGTCGCCCAAAACGCCGCACGAACCAGTCGAGCCCGACCTGGACCCAGCCCTGTGGGTATTCGTGGCCCTGCGACTGCTGCCACTGCCAGCCGCGATCCGACCACCAGAGAGGCTTCTCATAGCCACCAGCGGCGACGAACTGGGCAAAGCGCCGGGTGGTCACGGGATACCGATCAAGCCAGAACGGTGCGACGTCCACGACATGCGATGAACGCTCGTTGTCGTAGGTCCAGAGGCGATCATCGGTCCCGGCCACGAACGGACCACCGGGCACTGCCACACGGTCGGTGTCATCGACTTCCGGGACGGCGCGCACTGGGGACAGGTCGAAGGCCGTCACGGCCTCGCGCAGGTCGAGGGACTGCAGGATCGTCTCCTGATGCTGCGATTCGTGCTGCAGGATCATTCGGTGCACGTAGCCGCCCGCCAGATGCGGCTCGGCGTCTGGACCCAGGTCGAGGGTGCGAAGCAGGTCCAGGACCTCGGCGCGCACGTCTGCCAGGTAGGCCACGGCCTCGTCACCGGCCAGCAGCGGCAAGCCGCCGCGACCGGATCGCGGTTGCTCGAAGGCGTCGTACAGGTCATCGAGTTCCTGGTCACGTGGCGGTCGGTTGGACAGCGTTCGCAGCAGCCACAGCTCCTCGAAGTTGCCGACGTGGCCCACGTCCCAGATCACCGGGCTCAGGAAATCGTGGACCTGCGTGTGCAGGCCGTCGTGGTCCAGGGCTGCAACGATGGACAAGGTCTTGGACCGGGTTGCCCCGAGCCCGGCGCGCAGGAGTCGGCGCGTCCGTTCGGCGTCGGCGCGGGCGTCCCGCACGTGGCTGGCGGCTGTGGTCTGGGGTCTCACGCAGGCTGCCGTGACGGGATTGGCTCCGACGCCCACCGCAGTGCGGCGAGCGGGTCGGAGGCGAGCAGCTGACGCAGGTCGTCGGCCGGGCAGCGGCCTCGCATCGTGAACTGGTCGATGAACTGTTCGACGGCGCGCAGGTCGTGCGGACGCACCCAGCCGGCTGGCAGCGCTGCGGCCCCGGCGAGGGCGAAGGACCAGATCTCCACGGCGTTGGCACACAACTCGGGGTCCTTCAAACCGACTTCACCCGCCCGTGCAAGCCGATCGTCGATCCGGTCCGCCGTTGGCGCCATCAACTCCAGCACCAGTTCGGTGGTTGGCTGGTGCAACAGCAGGCCCGCCAGCAGCACCACCGGGACGGCGCGGAAGCGCGACGGGAGCGCGTCAATCGAGCGGATCTCCAGGGCACCGCGTGGACGGACCTCGGTGAACAGGGTCGTCAGGTGCTCACGCAGGTCGGCCGCGGTTGGCCAGCCAGCCCGTGGGTGGCCAGCGTCGATCCAGTTCCCGAAGGTGAAGCGGCCTGGCCCCGCCTCGACTGACCCATCAGGCAGGCGCAGCATCAGCACATCGGCGTCCAGCGCGAACCGTGTCAGGTCTGCGGCCCGGTCGACTTCCCGATGCATCCCGCGACCGCCGGGGATGCCGGTCCGCGTCGGGTCGAGGTTGCGCCAGGTTCGAGCGCGCACCGACACAGCGGGGTCTGGGGGGGCCGCTGGACTGCACGCAAAGGAAGCGACCGAGAGCGGTGCGACGAGGTTGGCCAGACGCCACCTGCGCTCACCCACGTCGCCTCTGCCCGGATCCAGGTTGACCTGAAGCGCCGCCGTGTGGCGCATCATGCGCTGACCGCCACCACCGCGTTGGCCCAGGTAGGCGTCCATGACTCGGTACCTCGCCGCGTCCAACTGCTGGCCAACGTCATCCGGGTCCGTCCATGCGTCGTGGCCCGTCGACGCGAGGGCAATCCCGCGCTCCCCGGCGGCCATTGCCAGGCGACCCATCACCTGCTCCACCTCGTCGAGCACGGATGCCGACGTGGCATGGACACCCGAGGAGTACTCGATCTGACCACCGGGCTCGAACGTGACCGCGCCGGACGCGACCGGCCATCGGTCGGGCAACGGTGAGGTCACCGCGAGCTCCGATTCGACCGCGGCGAAAACCATGGCAGCCAGGCCGTCGTTGCCCCGGATCGGCGGGCGCACCAGCCCGGCCGCCCCGTCGACGGTGGAGGCTGGGCGAAGTGCGAACACCTCGATCTCCAGGCCAATGGCCTGGTCCGTGGAGGTCGTGGCGAACGCGAGGTCGGCAACGATGCGGCCCACAGCCGATCGCGTCAGGCGCTGACCCGCGTCAGGGGTGGGCACGGTCCTGCTCCTCGTGCAATGGGTTGCGACGACCACGCCGGGCAAACGATCCTGGGGTCAGAACCATTCCCCCCGTCATGCGAGGGACGACGCCGACTGGCGGCCCAGCGTGAAGCGGACCTCGCGATCCCGCAGCGTGGCCAACGAGGTGAGAAACGTCGAGCGTTCCCAGTCGACCGCGCCCAGGGACGCGAGGTGGTCGGTCATGAGTTGGACGTCGACCAACACCCCACCGGCATCCGCGAACCGTCGGCACAGGCCGAGCAGTGCGACCTTGGATGCGTCAGTGGCGCCGTGGAACATCGACTCGCCGGTGAAGACCGCACCCGCCTGCACGCCGTAGACCCCGCCGATCAGCGTGTCCGCGTTCCACACCTCCACGCTGTGAGCCCAGCCAAGGGTGTGCAGGCGGACATACGCAGCGTGCATGGCTGGCGTGATCCAGGTGCCCTCGGGATGTCGCGCAACCGCGCACGATGCCAGTACCGCCTCAAATGCCACGTCAACCGTCACAGTCCACGAGCTGGCACGAAGTCGGCGACGCAGTGACCGCGACACATGGAACGCATCAGGCGTCAGAACGGCACGTGGGTCCGGCGAGAACCACGGCAGGGGCACGTCGTCGTGCGGCCAAGGGAAGATGCCACGCCGATACGCATCGACGAGCGTCGGCGCGGCCAGGTCGGCTCCGACCCCGACGACGCCGTCGTCATCGGCCGTCGACGGGTCGGGCAGCAGCCAGGCCGACGGCGGCATCGGCGCGGGGACTGGCGCCCGACGCAACCCAATGTCTGCCGGTCCACCGGCGCCCATGTGGCGCGGCCGCGGCGGCGTAGTGCTCAGGATCGGCCTCCCCCGGGGACGCTTGCCATCCTATGGCCACCCGTCACGCGGGCGGGCGCGCGCTCGACGCCTATCGTGGCGGGACTCCACACAAGGGCTGGGCGTGCGCCTCCACCTCGTCGACGGGACCTACGAGCTGTTCCGCGCCCACTACGGCCGGACCCCGCCAAGGACGGCGCCGGACGGGCGCGACGTCAAGGCAACGGTGGGCGTCGTGTCGTCGCTGCTGCGCCTTCTGGCTGATCCCGACGAGGCCGCGACGCACGTGGCCATTGCGTTCGACAACCCGATCGAGTCGTTTCGCAACGACCTGTTCCCCGACTACAAGAGCAGCGCCGGCATGGAGCCCGCGCTCCTGGCTCAGTTCGACCTGGTGGAGCGGTCGGTGGCCGCCATTGGCATCACGGTGTGGTCGATGGCGCGGTGGGAGGCGGACGACGCCCTGGCAACGGGGGCGGTGCGCTGGGCTGACGACGTCGAGCAGGTTCGCATCATGACGCCCGACAAGGACCTCGGCCAGGTCGTGCGAGGCCAGCGCATCGTGCAGGTCGACTCGATGCGCAGTCGCGTGTTCGACGATGCCGGCGTTGTTGCGCGGCTGGGCGTGCGGCCGGCATCGGTGCCGGACTACCTCGCGCTGGTCGGTGACACTGCCGACGGCATCCCGGGGCTGACCGGGTTCGGTGCCAAGTCGGCGGCGATTCTCCTGCAGGCGTACGACCACCTCGACGCCATACCGGACGACGTCGACGACTGGACCGTCCGGCCACGCGGCGCTGACCGGTTGGCCCAGACACTGGCCGGTTCGCGACAAGATGCACTTCTGTATCGCCAGCTCGCAACGCTGGCGCTTGACGTGCCAATGCAGGAGTCGCTGGACGACCTCCAGTGGCGCGGCGCACCGCGCGCGGAGTTCGAGGCGTGGGCGACCTCGGTCGGCGTCACAAGCCTGCGCGACCGGATCACGCGCTGGCGTGACTGAGCCGCCCGCGAGCACTCCGGCGCCCCCTCCCCCGCTGATCCGCATTGCCCAGTCCAGTGGCCGGCGCCGTCTACGCTCATGCCGTTGCTGACCGAAGGCGGGCACGTGTCATCGCGCCGCGGGTCCAACATGGTCGCTGCTGGGATCCTGGTGTCCCGGCTCGCAGGGTTCGCCCGCGATCGCGCCATCCAACACTGGTTTGGCCTGTCGGCGACCGCGTCGGCGTTCCGTGCAGCGATGCAGATCCCGAACCTGTTGCAGAACCTGCTGGGCGAGGGGGTTCTGTCCGCATCCTTCGTCCCGGTCTATGTCCGCCTCCTCGAGGCAGGCGACGAACGCGAGGCCGGCCGTCTTGCTGGGGCCATCGCCGGACTGCTCACCGCCCTGGTCGCGGCCCTGGCCCTGGTCGGCGTCGTGCTGGCAAGGCCGTTGACGACGGTGATCGCGGCGGGCTTCCGCGACAACACGGCCCTGTTCGAGCTGACCGTCACCCTGCTGCGGATCGTGTTCCCCGGGGTCGGGTTCCTCGTCCTGTCCGCATGGTGCCTCGGCATCCTGAACAGCCACCGACGCTTCTTCCTGTCCTACGTGGCTCCCGTGTTCTGGAACGTTGCCCAGATCGGTGCGCTCGCGGTGGTCGGGTCCTCGATCGTCGGCGGGGTCGGCGAGGCGTCAGTGGCCGACCTCGATCGACTTGTGCGTGCCCTTGCGTGGGGCACGGTGCTGGGCGGCCTGCTGCAGTTCGGTGTGCAGTTGCCGATGGTCCTGCGGCTGCAGCGCGGCATTCGCCTGAGCACCGACCGCGAAGCCCCTGGTGTGGCCACCGTGCTGCGGTCGTTCGGCCACGTCATCGCGGGCCGCGGTGGCGTGCAGTTGGGCGGTTACCTCGACCTCTTCCTGGCAAGCTTCCTCGCAGCGACCGCGGTCGCTGCGATGCGCACGGCCCAGACGTTGTACCTGCTGCCCATTGCCCTGTTCGGCATGAGCATCGCTGCTGCCGAGCTCCCTGAGCTGTCTCGTGGCGATGCCGACCCTGTGGCCACACAACGTCGCCTGGACGCGGGCCTGCGCCGCGTTGCGTTCTATGTCATGCCCAGCATGGTCGCCTTCCTGGCGTTGGGCGACGTCATCGTGGGCGGGCTCTTCCGCACAGGCGCTTTCGGACGTGATGACGAAGTGATCGTGTGGATCCTGCTCGCTGCCCTCTCTGTTGGGCTGTTGGCCACCACTGCCTCACGGCTGCTGCAGTCGGCCATGTATGCCGCCGGGCAGGCACGGATCCCTGCCCGGCTGTCCATGCTCAGGGTCGCAGTGGCGGCGCTGCTTGGCGCGGCGACGATGTGGGCGTTCGAAGGCTTCGCCATCGAGGGCGGAGCGGTCGTGCGGGCCGTCGACCTCTCACCGACCGCCGCTGGCAACGTCGACGCGCTGCGCTTGGGACCGCTGGGCCTCTCCATCGCCAGCGCGATAGGAGCCTGGCTGGAGTTCGCGCTGTTGCGCCGAGCGTGTGCAGTCAGGCTCCGCCTGACGGTCTCACTGGGCGGGGGTGACCTGAGGCGGCTCGCCACCGCTGCCGTGCCGAGCACCCTGATGGCTCTCGCGGCCCGCTCGCTGGTCGCGGGCCTGCCCAGGATCCCCGGTGCCCTGATGGCCCTGGCCGCCGTGGGGCTCACCTGGCTGGGCTTCTCCGCGTCCCTGGGCCTGGCCGAGGCTCGCGTGTTGATCGACGGTGTCGGTCGCCGCATCCGTCGCTGACACTCGCAGGGTGCCCCTGCCACGGTGCGGGTCGGACCGGTGGCCGTTCAGCCCGCGTCGGGCAACACTCAGCTGAGTGCAGTCAGCGCGTGACGCGCGCTGACCAGCGCGTCGTCGCCGACGCGCACGACGCGCGCGACCAGATGGTCCAGACCGGCGTCCGCCCAGGTCTGCAGCGCGGCGGACAGGTCATCGTCGGGCGTTGCCCACAGGCCGATGCTCGCCAAGGCTTCGTCATCCACGGCGGCAGACAGTTCGTCAGTGCCCGCCCCCGCGGCCTGCACGTCCTGCGCGACCGCCACCGCGGCTGCCAGACCCTGCCGCTCGAAGTGCGCGGCGTAGGCCGGTAGGGCCGCGTAGTTGCCGAACTCGCGGGCCAGGGCGGCGCGGGCAGCGGCACGATCTGGATCCACGGCGATGCGGACATACGCAGCGACGTGCCCGTCCCGGCCCGCCGCGTGCGCCGCAGCACGCACGCGCTGCGCGGCGTGGCCGACCGCGATCGGGCCGGACCAGTTGAGCAGAACGCCATCGGCGGCAGCTCCAGCGAGGTCGAGCATGCGCGGCCCCATTGCGGCCAACAGCGTGCGCGGACGCGGTGGGCGTGGATGGATCGCCAGTCGCAGCGATCGCGCCGAGAACACCTCACCGTCGTGGTCGGTGCGGTCCGCCTCGAAGGCTGACTGCAGGATCGCCAGTACATCCGACGCCGCGGCGCGTGGCCGGCGATAGGTGACGCCGTGCCAGCGATCCATGGTGACGGGATGGCTGACGCCCAATCCCAGGACGAAGCGTCCCGCGGATGCCTCCTGCAAGGTGGCTGCCGCCATCGCGATCTGGGCAGGTGACCTGCTCCAGATGGGCAGGACGCCGACGCCGACCTCCAGCCTCGACGTCGCATGAGCCCACGCCTGGCAGACCAGCAGGGCGTCGCGCCCAGATGCCTCGTTGGTCCACAGGCTGGTCAGGCCGGCCGCCTCGACGTCGCGAGCCAGTCGCTGCTGTTGGTCCAGCGGCACGTCCTCGGACAGACCCAGGCCGACGGTCAGGGGCTCACTCAAGGTCGCGGGTCTCTTCGTAGTGGACGGTGGACGCCGGGTCGACCTCGGCGATCAACTGCTCCTGGATCCAGGCCAGGTGATCGATGATCGCCAGCCCTTGGACCCGTGCTTCATCGACGTCGTCGAGGGCGTCGCGCTCAAGTTGCTCGACGCCGATTCGGGCACCCAGGGCCAGACGTACGTCGTTGAGCACACCAAGGACCAGGGCAGGCTCATCGTCGTGCAGTACGACGCGCACGCCCTTGGAGCCGCGGTCGCCCCGGTCAAGGATCTCCACCAGGGCGTCCAACCCCGCGCGCCGGCCCTCCATGAGGCTGTCGAAGACCATCGCCCGCAGATCGGCATCGGCCATGGCGTCATCGGCCACAGCCGTCGGAAAGAGCCGATGCAGCGCAGGGTCGGCGATGTCGGCGTGGTCGAGCGCCTCGACGACCATGGCCTGCAGGTCGCGCAGGAGCTGCACCTCGAATGCGTCGAGGTGCAGCTCGAGCGCAGCGCCGCGTCGCCGGAAGTGGCCGCTCACGAGCCGCGCTGCATGGTGGCCTGCAAGCCATGGCCGTGCAGTTGCTCCACGTAGTGCTCCGCCTGCTCCCGGGGCTCCGAGGCGACGAGGGCCTTGCCGCGCTGGTGGACTTCGAGCATCAGCTTGCGCGCCATCGGCTCCGGGTAGCCGAAGACCTTCCGGAACACGTAGATGACGTAGGACATCAGGTTCACCGGGTCGTCCCAGACGATGACGTCCCATGGACGATCCAGGTCGACGGAATCGTCTGTCTGCACATCATGGACCGGTGCCTCGGCCGGACCGGCCAGGCGAGTTTGCGCAAGACCCACCCCAACCGAACACGAAACCGCCACCGTCGCGCGGTGGGCGGTGACGGTGGCGGCGCGTGGGTGCATGGTCAGCGGCGGCGGCGACGGGCCATCCGGCGCTCGCGCTCGCGCGACTCGAGCTCGTCGTAGCTGGGCGGCTCATGCATGACGCGACCGACGAGGTTGCCCTCGGGTGCCTTGCGCGTGACCTTGACCGCCTTGGCCTGCGGCTTGTCACCCTCGGTGTCGAGCTCGAACTCGACGAGGTCGCCGGAGGTGAGCGTGCCGTTGGGTGCCTGGGAGGCGTTGACGTACACGTCACGGCCGTTGTCGTCGTTGACGAGGAAGCCGTACTTCTTCTTGGTGCTGAACACCTTCACGCGGCCGCTGGGCATGGCTGACAGGTCCTTGATGAGGTCAATGGTCGGGTTCCGCCGCTCGGACGCCGGATGCGTCGACGCATCGGGGGTGGCACGCGACCGGGGCGCTGGGCGATTCCCGGGGCGGTGGGAAGCCGGCAGGATACCCCGGGATCACCCTCGTGCGGCTGCCCATGCGCGCGCTGCGTCGAGCACCTCGTCGAGGTCGCCGTCGGCGAGGGCGTCGACCGGGCTGCGCCCGTCGAGGCGGGCCTGCTCGTGGCCGAACCAGGCAGCGACCTCGGCTTCTGCGGCCCAACCAACGAGCAGTCGCAGCACGTCCACGGCCGTCTCGACGCGCTCCGACACGCCGTCAGCTGCCCGGGCTGCCAGCAGCCGGTCGACCGCATCGTCGCCGATCACCTCGCGCAGTTCCATCTCGTCGTCGAGCGGGTCGTCGCGATACATCTCAGCCGGCCTGCAGTTCGCGGTGGTGCACCTCACAGGCCTCGAGGTAGGCCTCCGCGCCCTCGATGCGCCGCGGCATCCGCTGCAACTCGTCGTCGATGGCGGCCGTGCGATGGCGCAGGGCCTCCTCCAGCACTGCATCGGTGTGCGCGATCGCACGACGCAGCCGGCGGTCGGTCGTGTCCGCGTGCGCGGCCGTCTCCGCCGCGAAGCGACGGAGACGGCGTACCTCGTCGGCGAGGTAGTCCGCGTGCCGACGCAGCGCGTCAAGGTCCTCGCGCGCGCGCAGCAGCGCGAAGTAGGCCGCCTCTGCCTCGTCGCGCGGCCGCATGTCAGGCCTGCTCGACCCGGGCCTGCAGGCCTCGCAGTCCCTGGTCGAGGATGTGCTTGGCGCCACGCTTCTTGAGGAACCCGGGCAGTGGCAGTGCCACGTCGACCTCGAGGGAGTAGATGACACGCACGCCACGGTCGGTCTTCTCGAACGTGTACGAACCGTCGAGTTGGCGCAGGTCGCGGCCGTCGATCAGTTTCCAGGTGATCGCCTGGGTGTCGCTCAGGTCGTAACGCAGCGTGTACGTGGTCTGGAAGACCCGGGCATCGACGTGGAAGACCGCGTCACGTGGCCGTCCCTGCTCGTCGCGATCGGTCACCTCGATGCTGGTGACGCCGTCGGCCCACTCCGGGTAGGTCTCGAGGTCGAGGATCACCTCGCGAATGCGCTCGACGGACGCATCGATCTCGATGGTGTCGGTGGCCTTCTCGCCCATGGCGTGCTCCTGCTGGTCAGTGCGCCCGGCAGGCTACGTCGTGTCCGAGATGGGCAGCGTCGTCCCCGACGCTGGCAGGGTCGCTGCCAGCTCCGTGAGCAACGTCGGGCCGGCGTCCGCGGGTGGGGCTGCCTCGACCTCGGCAGCGCGGGCTGCGGCTCGATCTGCAGCGCGGCGCTCGGCGTGGGCCAACAACTCATCGGCCTGGCGGCCCAGTGCCTGCGCGGCCGTGGTGGCGAGTGAGGCAACCGCCGCCTCCTTGTCGCGCAGCAGGCGGAGACTTCGTCGGATGTCCCCGCGCAGCGCCCGCAGTTCCAGGGTCGCGTCGGCCAGGGTCTGCTCATCGGTTGACGCTGACGTCCATGCCGGGCAGATGGGCTTGAAGTCGCACCAGTTGCACAGCGGGTTCGGGGTCGCTGGGAAGTCGTGGTCCCTGATCCCCTGTGCCGTGGCGAGGACCTGCTCGCGGGCGGCGTCGAGGTCCAACTCGGTGACTGGCACCGCCACCTTCTCCCGGACGACGACGAAGTCCAGGGCGACGGTTGCCGGAAGGCGGTTGAAGGCGTGTTCGACAGCCAGGGCGTACAGCGCGAGCTGCAGGCTGGCGGCCACGCGCTGACTGGTGCTGATGGCGCGGTTGGTCTTGTAGTCGATGACGTGGAAGTCACCGTTGGCGTCGAGGTCCAACCGGTCGATGGACCCGACGAGGTTTGCGACCCCACCGATGGGGACCTCGAACCAGACCTCGGTGCCGACCGCCGGGCGCCACGTGGCGGCCACCCGCTCCCGGTAGGCGGTCACGGCAGACCAGGCCCGACGCTTGTAGTCGTCCTCCTCACCGTGCGGGGACTCCGAGAAGGCCGCGCTGCTCCAGGCATCCTTCAGCCACGCGCGCAGGTCATCCTCGCTGGGCATCTCGACCAGGCCCGGCTCATGGAATCGTTCCAGTGCGCTGTGGATGGCTGTGCCCAGCGCGAGCGGCGGGGCCGACCGACCCGGCAGCCGAAAGACGTAGCCATAGCGGTACTTGGCCGGGCAGTTCGCGTACGTGTCGATCGCCGAGTACGACAGGCGAACGAGGCCATCGGTGGTGAACAGCTGCGGCGTCACGTCCAGGTCGCCCACCTCCTGCGCGGTGAGCGGCAGCGCGTCGTCATCGGCGATCGGCGTGGTCAGGTCGTTGGTCATGCCTGCACCGTAACCGGTCGTGTGACCATGCTCGCGAGCTTGTCCACCGGTCGTACCGGCGTCTCAACGGTCGACGTGAAGCAGCGCCAGGACCTCGTCATGGACCAGACCGTTGCTGGACACGGCACTGCCACCGTCAGCAGTCGCGCGACCTTCCAGGTCGGTGAACCGGCCCCCGGCAGCCTCGACAACGGCCTTCACCGCGGCGAGGTCCCAGAGGTTCACCTCCGCCTCGACCGCCACCTCGATTGCTCCCGAGGCGACCAGGCAGTGCTGCCAGAAGTCGCCGAAGCCGCGCTGGCGCGATGTCGCATCCGAGAGTCGGGCGACCGCTCCCGCACGGCCAGCACGCTTGAAGTACTTCAGCCCCCCGAAGCTGACCTCCCCCTGGGCCAGCGAGCGCCCCGAGACTGCGATGGGGCGGCCGTCCTGCGTCGCGCTCCTGACGGTCCCGTCGATCAGGCCATCCCAGCGCGAGCCAAGTGCTGGGGCCGAAACGACACCCAACACCTCCCGGCCATCGATCTGGAGCGCGATCAACGTCGCCCAGACCGGGTTGCCAGTCACGAAGTTGCGCGTGCCGTCGATCGGGTCGATGATCCAGGTGGGCGCACCGGTCGACCCGGAGCGACCAGCCTCCTCCCCCAGCACCGCATGACCCGGGTGGGCGCGACCAATGGCACGGCGCAGGTGCAGTTCGGTGTCGCGGTCGGCTGCGGTGACCTCGGTGCCGTCGGCCTTGTACTCCACCTCGAGTCCGGCACGGAAGGCGGGAAGGGTGATCGCATCGGCCAGGTCGGCGAGGTCGTGGGCGAACCGCAGAAGCCCTGCCGCGTCGTCCACTCGACTGGTCACCAGTCGAAGGTCTGACCGTCGAAGCGCAGGATGATGTCGTTTGGCTGGACGGTCAGGGTCACCTCTTCCTTGGGTACCCACAAGGGGATGCACGGGCCCTGTCCGGCATGTCCCATGAGGCAGATCAGGGTGCGACCTTCCGCGTCGACGCCGATGATCTGGCGCGCGTAGCTCAACAGCTCGTGGAACTCGGCGTGGCCGGCGCGGCGCTTCTGGTACGCAGTCGCCCAGCGTGCCTCAGAGCGGCCGTAGTTGGCGATCATCTGGCCGCTGCCCAGCTTGGTCATCGCCTTCATCGACCGCACGACCTTGAGTGCCTTGTCCTGCTTGGGCTGCTTGCCCACGCGCATCGCCGCGTCGGGCTCCGCGAGCGGGCCTGGGAGGTCACCCAGCTCGAAGTTCCCGGCAGCCTGCGCGGCCTTCTGGCGCTCGACCGGGATGTCGACTTCGATCTTGCTCTTTGCGGCCACCGGGCACTCCCAGGGGTGGTTGGGGGGAACCCGACGAGGGTAGCCCTGCGGGACGAACCGACTCAGCCACGGGCCCGGCGAGCCGGGCGCCGAGGTCGGGGCGCACATGGTCGACGCGATCGGAACCCCGTCGTCGTGCGCCCGAAGGGATTCGAACCCTCGCCTCCCAGCTTGAAAGGCTGGTGTCCTGGACCGCTAGACGACGGGCGCGCGGGCGCGACGCTACCCGTCGACACTTGGCGCGGCGGCGACCGAGGCCGGGTGGATTCCGGCTGGTCGGCGTGGTCCGCGCAATCCCCACAGCAGGACTCGCCACAGGGCTTCCAGGATGATCCGACGGGAAATCTTGCTGGCACCCTGCGTCCGTTCGCTGAACAGGATCGGCTCCTCGGCCACAACGAACCCGTGGCGCCAGCAGGCCAGGATCGCCTCCAGCTGGAACGAGTACCCGTCACTGCGCATGTCGAGCACGCCGATCTTGAGCAGGACAGTGCGCCGATAGGCACGGAAACCGGCGGTGGCGTCGCGCACGGGGATGCCCGTGACGGCGCGGACGTAGCGGTTGCCGCCAGCCGACAGGAGCCGGCGGTGACGTGGCCAGTTGGCGACGCCACCCCCCTGCACGTAGCGGCTGCCCAAGACCACGTCGGCATGGTCCAGGCCTGCGATCAGTCGGCACAGGTCGTCGGGGTCGTGGGACAGGTCCGCGTCCATCTCGACCAGGACTTCATAGCCCAGCGACAGCCCATGCTCGAAACCGGCCCGATAGGCCGATCCCAGTCCAGTCTTGGCGGGCCGGTGCAGCACGCTCATCCGCTCGTGGCGGGCCGCCAGCTCATCCGCCAGCGCTCCGGTGCCGTCGGGTGAGTTGTCGTCCACCACGAGCACGTCCACGGCGCAGGGCTGAGCCAGCGCACGGCCCACGACCTCGGCCAGGTTGGCGCGTTCGTCATACGTGGGGATGACCACGAGCGTGCGTGGCGGCCTGCGGCTCACGTTGTCGACTCCGTGGCGGCGATCGGGTCGCGACGCCTGCTCGATCGCTGGACGGCGATGGCCCGCGCGCGACGGATGATCTCGACCACGGTCGCCAGGGCGAGGAGTCGACCCAACACGTCACCGGTGACCAGGAAGGGCGTCGTCCCGTCGACCAGGCCGACCTGTGCGCGCAGCGTCGTCGCCTCGAACACCTCGGTCACCTCGTGCAGGGCGCCCTCAGGGTCGACGAAGGCCGACGCCCCGGACACTGCCGCGTGCACGACCCAACGACCCGTCTCGACCGCTCGAAGCCTGGACTGGGCAAGGTGCTGGGCAGTCTCGGAGCCCCGGCCGAACGACGCGTCGTTGGTGATGGCCACGACCAGTTGCGCACGTTGCTCGGCGCCCAGGACGTTGTCGCGGATGACGTCGCCGAACAGCGTCTCGAAGCAGATCGCTGCGGCCAGTCGGATCCCGTGGACATCGACGTCAACCGGCCCCTCCCCCGGCACGCCGTCGTAAGGCACGGCGCGCAGCGGCGGTACCCATGTCAGGGCGGACCGAAACGGCACGAATTCGCCGAAGGGGACCAGTTGGCGCTTCACGTACGGCTCGGCCCAGGCGCCGTCTGCTCCGACATGTACGAGGGTGTTGAGAAACGTGCGATCGCGTGGGCCGTCGAGTTTCACGCCGGCCACCAGGCGGCCGTCAGTGAGCGCGCCGCCTTCGTCCAGGATCGCTGCGAGGTCGCCGCGACGAGCAGGGTCGTCGTCCACCGCGCTCTCGGGCCATACCACGAGGTCAGCCGGTCGGTGCAGGAGCGCCGCGCGCGTCAGTTCGAGGTGGCTTGCCGCGACGAGTCGGTCCTCCTCGATCCCGCCGACCCCCCAGTCCTCGGTCCCGTTGCCCTGCACGATCAGGACCTCGGCCGTTGCAACCGTTGCCGGTGGCTCGATCGTGGCCAGGACGCTGACGACGAGGGTTGCCGCCAACCCGAGCAGCGCGGGCTGCGCGTGCGGGAGCATCGCGGCGGCACGCTCCGTCGCGCTGCCGTCGAGTTCCCGGATCGCGTCGGCGCCGCGCCGCCACGCCTCGAAGAGGAAGGCACCGGCCAGGGCGACGACGAGGGTGATGCCATGGCCACCGACCAGGCGCGCGATCGGCGTCAACCACGTCACCCCGGCGTGGGCGTAGGAGAGCTCACCCCAGCCGAACCCACCCATTGGAACGCTGCCCCGCAGGACCTCGATGCCCACGTAGAGCACGCTGATCGCCGCGACGGACCACGGACGGCCGATCCAGGCGCGCGCAATCACGGCGAACGCGCCCAGCCACGCACCCTGGACGGCGGCGAGCAGCGGCCACGCCAACTCCCCGCCGGGCGTGATGTTCAGCGACCACGTCAGCGTTCCCAGGAAGGCGACGAAGCCCCACAGAAACCCGAGCGCGGGCGATCGCCACCGCCGCAGTTCGGGGCCGTGAATTGCGACCAGCAGCAGTGGAAGAACCAGGAACGACAGCGGCCATGCGCCCACCGGAGGATGCGACAGCGCCCAGCAGAGGCCGCCCGACGCGGCGACGGCCGCGCGGCGCAGGTCGGAGCGCACCTACACGCAGTCGCGGCAGAGCATCGCGCCGCGATCGGCGAGAGCCGTCACCCGATACACCATCGAACACGACGAGCACACGAACTCGCCCTCGCGCAGGCCTTCGACGTCGTCGTCCTCGTCGTCATCGAGGTCATCGACTTCCGCGAATGCCTCGTCGTCATCGAGCAAGAGGGGCGTGACGACGTCGTCGTCGTCGTCCTCATCCTCCGCCTCGGCCGCCTCCTCGAGGGACGCCACGACACCGACGCCGTCCGGCTCGAGCTCGCCCTCCTCCAGCGTCACCACGTCGAGGTCGTCGTCGAGGTCGTCGTCGAGGTCGTCGGCATCGAGGTCGTCGTCGTCGAGATCGGGCTCAAAGTCGTCGAGATCATCCGAAGCGTCATCCGCCGCGTCCGGCCCGTCCGCAAGGACGTCCGGCTCGACAACGGGCTCGGCCTTCTTGCGCCGTGCCAACTCGATCTCCTGGTCCGGGATGGGGAACTTGGTGGGCGCGTTGAGTAGCAGGGGGCGGACCCGCGTGCAAGCGCGCGGAGAGTACGGCGCCGCGGCGAGCTCGCCGTCCACGGTGGCGCAAAGCGCATGCGAAGGGCTCCGGCTGCGCCCAACCTGCCCAGGAACGCGTTCAGGACCCGCCGGGGCGAGTCCTGAACGAACGTGTGAGATGCTGCCGTTGGCACCGTCGCGACCAACACAATCGGACGTTCTCTACTTGGCAGCTCTCCCCTGAGAGTCGGGATGCAACGTCACCGGGGCCACGATGTCAAGTTGGTTCAGCATGTTCCCGGCGGGGTGGGCGATCCTCGTCCCAGGACGGCATGTCGGCGTGCCCATGCGTCCGACGACCCTTGACCATGGTCAGGACGGCCCTGGTGCCGCGCGGATCATCTGCGCCGTAGGGATCACCCTCGAACACGGCCAGGTCAGCGCGCATCCCTGCGCGCAGTACGCCGACGAAACGGTCCTGGCGCGCCGCGTTGCGCCCGCCCAGCGTGTGCGCCGAGACGGCCTCGAGCCGGGTGATCGCATGGCGCGGGTGATGGCGTTGTTCGGCGGCATGGATGGCGGTCCAGGGATCCATGGGATTGGACACACCGGAGGACCCGAAGCACAGCGGGACGCCGCGGTCTGCAAGCTCACGCAACGGGGAGGTCCAGCTCAGGCGCTCCGCCCCCAGGCGTTGTTCGTACATGCCTCCCGCGCCACCCCAGATTGTCTCGTGAGAGGGGACTGCGCACACCTGCAGGCCCACGTCGGCGATGTCGTCCAACAGGTCGGGCGGCATGACGATGCCGTATTCCAGGCGGTGGTGCAGCCGACGCACGGCATCGCCGAGGTAGTCAGGCAGGCGATTGGCCGCGTCACGCCAACACCGGATGGCCTGGCGGATGGCCGCATCCCCCAACGCGTGGACGGCAACCTGGATGCCGGCCGCCGTGGCCTCGACGAACAGCTCGGTGAGGGTCTCGTCGTCGTACTCGAGCTCTCCGCTGAGGTGGCTGTCGGCGTAGGGCTGCTCGAGCGCGGCCGTGTGGCTGCCGAGGGAGCCGTCGAGGTAGATCCCGCCACCGATCTGGCGGAGGTCACGCTCGACCACGAAGCCCAGATCGAACCCACCCCAGTACCCGACAACCTCGACTGGCCATGAACCGAGCGCCCAGGCGTCGAAGTCCTCGACGCCCGTGATGTCCTGGCCACCCATCTCGTGGACCGAGGCGATCCCCTGGGCCGCCGCGTGGGCGGCGGCCGCCGCCCTGGCCTGGTCCAGCTCGTCATGGCCCATCGCACCAACGGTCCAACGACGCACGATCTGGTTGGCTTCCCTGCGCAGGACGCCAGTCGGCTCCCCCGCAGCGTCGCGTTCCACGCCGCCGGATCGGGCCAGTGGGGCAGCCGACAGGGTCATCCGGTCAACCAGCGCGGAGTGACCGTCCTGCCGCTGCAGGTAGACGGGCCGGCCAGCGGCGGCCCGCGTGAGTTCGGCTGGCGTCGGCAACGAGTCGGGGAAGTCATGCGGGTCATAGCCGGCGCCCCACAGGACCCGCCCCGTGTGTACCTGCGCGTAGGACTCGACGGCGTCGAGGACCTCGGCGCCTGATGTCGCAAACGTCAGGTCCAGCCCCGTCAGTCCGACGCCGATGGAGGTCATGTGTACGTGCGCATCGACGAACGCGGGCCCAATGCTGCAGCCGTCGAACTCGAGCCGACGAGCGTGTGGCGGGGCAACCTCGGGGTCATCGCCGACCCACACCACGCGGCTGCCCCTGGTCAGGATCGCACGCGCCTTGTAGCGACCGTGGCCAAGCGTCACGACCCGATCTGCGACGAGAAGCGTTCCACGAGCCAATGGATCGGTTCCAGCGGAGACACGAGCGCGCGGCGCCGGCGGCCGCTGCGGGCTGGCCTCGGGGCCGTCGAGTGCGGCCAGGGGCCGGGCTGGCGTGGACTGCTGTCCCACGCTCGCATCTCACTGTTCTGGAGGGGCATGCACGCCGCACTCACGGTAGCAGCGCCACCCTGGCGCGACGGGGATGCGCAGCCATGGCGACGTTGCATCCGCGCTGAGTCAGCCCCCGGCACCCGTCAGCATCGCCATCAGCAACGCCGATCCGAAGAACGAGCCCATCACGACCATGATGCGGTGGCTGCTGATCCGGCGGTCGCCCAGGTCGTCGCGTACGAGCCCGATCGTTCCCGCCAACCCGGCCACCACGGCCGTCAGGGCCAGCAGCAGCAGGAGCACGGCCAATCCATCGCGGCCTGTCCCGCCAATGAGGCCGATCACGATGGCCCCGAGGGCGGCCGTGGCACCACCGCCTGCCCAGATGCGCAGCAGCAGGACCATGCCGCCATCAACCCCCCGCTGCGGCCCGATTGGTGGCGGTGTGGCGCCCTCGGCTGGCGGGACGTCCAGGTTCTCGCGTCGATCAGGCACCTTCGGCCAGCTTCCGGCCGATGACCATGCGCTGGATCTGGTTGGTGCCCTCGACGATCTGGAGCACCTTCGCCTCGCGCATGTAACGCTCGGCCGGGAACTCCGTGGTGTAGCCGGCGCCGCCGAAGACCTGCACCGCATCCGTGGTGACCCGCATGCACATGTCGGTGGTGTGCAACTTGGCCATCGCCGCCACCTTGGTCGTGTCGTAACCGTGATCGCGGCGGTCAGCGGCGGATCGGTACAGGGCTCGGCCGGCCTCGAGTTGGGTGGCCATGTCCGCCAGCAGGAATGCCAGCCCTTGGTGTTCGATGATCGGCTTGCCGAAGGCTTCGCGCTGGCGCGCGTACGCAAGGCTCGCGTCGAGAGCGGCTTGGGCCAGCCCCACGGCGCAGGCCGAGATGCCAAGCCGGCCCCCGTCCAGCGACGCCATCGCGATGCGAAACCCCAAGCCTTCCGTGTCGCCAACCAGCCGCTCGGCATCCACGACCGCGTCCTCGAGGATCAACTGGGCCGTGGGTGACGCCTTCATTCCCATCTTGGATTCCGGTGCGGCGATGGTGAGGCCGGGCGTGGCGGCGTCCACGACGAATGCCGAGATCCCGCGATGGCCATCGTCGGACGTCCTCGCCATGACGAGGTAGCGGTCGGCCACGCCCCCGTGCGTCACCCAGGCCTTGACACCGTCGAGGCGGTAGACCTCACCGTCACGACGCGCCCGGCAGGTCAGTGCGGCAGCGTCGGACCCTGATTGTGGTTCCGACAGCGCGTAGGCGCCCAGGCACTGGCCAGCGACCATGGCCGGGACGAACTGCTGTCGCTGTTCCTCGGTGCCGTGGTGTTCGATCCCCCACGTGGCCAAGGTGTGCACCGACAGCCCGAGCCCGACGGCAAGGTGCCCGCGGGACAGCTCCTCGACGACCATCAGGTAGGTCCGGTAGGGCAGACCAGATCCACCGACATCCTCGGGGAACGGCAGGCCCGTGAGGTCCATGCTGGCCATGCGGTCGAACAGCCCCCTGGGGAACGTCGCCGCCGCCTCGCTGTCGACGGCCTGGGGTGCGACATCGTTGGCCGAGAAGCCTTCCACCAGTTCGAGCAGGTGGCGTTGCTCTTCAGGCAGCGTGTGGACCATGGTCGCTCCAGGGTTCGGGGTGGTCAGGCGAGGCTGCCGGCGCCGTCAACCAACGTGAGTGCGTGCGGGCGGTTGTTGCAGCGCTGGGCGCCCTCGTCGCTGACGATGACGATGTCCTCGATGCGAGCCCCGAACCGGTCCGGCACGTAGAAGCCGGGCTCGACCGAGAAGGCCATGCCGGCGACGAGTACCTCGTCGTTGCCCTCCACGATGTAGGGGTGTTCGTGCACGTCGACCCCGATGCCGTGCCCCGTGCGGTGGATGAAGAACTCCCCCAGCCCCGCGTCCTGCATGACCTGTCGGGCCGCACGATCCACGTCCATGGCCCGCGCTCCCGGGCGAGCGGCGGCCACGCCCGCAGCCTGGGACCGCTCCAGCACCACATGCCACTGGGCGTACTCGGGATCCGGGGTGCCGATGTTGTAGGTCCGCGTGGAGTCGGACGCATACCCGTGCTTGAGGCCACCGATGTCCACCACGACCGCGTCGCCTTGCCGCAGGACACGGTCGGAGGTCTCATGGTGGGGGCTCGCACCGTTTGGTCCAGATGCGACGATGACGAACTCGACGTGGTCGTGTCCCTCAAGGATGGCTGCCTCGATGTCGCGCCCGACCTCGGCTTCGGTACGCCCGACTCGCAGGAACTCAGGGACCCGCGCGTGCACGGCGTCGATGGCGGCGCCGGCTGCAATCAGGGCCGCGATCTCCGCCGGCTCCTTCACCGCTCGAAGTGGGCGGGTGATCACCGACCCGGGCAGCCAACGTCCACCAAGGCGCTCCTGCAGGGACAGGAGGAAGCTGGACCACAGCTGGTCCTGTGCGACAAACGTCGGCTGAGCCGAGGCGCTCCCGAGTGCGGCGAGGACGGGGTCGAACGGGTCGTCGGTCTCGCCCCATTCGGCGATGGTTGCCAGGTCCGCAGCCCCGCTGGCGCGGGCGCGGGGGGCTTCCAACGCCGGGACGACGAGCGTCGGCGCGTCGGTGGCCGGCACGACCAGCAGCGTCAGGCGTTCCAGCGGCAACGCGTGGTAGCCGACCAACCACCGCAGGTCCGCACTCGGACCCACGAACAGGGCGTCCAGCCCCAGGCGTTGCAGTTCTGACTGCGCGCGGCTGATGCGGTCATGCATGCTGGCCTCCCTCGACGGCGCGGAGCGTAGGCAGTGCAGGACGAGGACCCAGAGACAACTGCGCCAGCCGCGCTGCCGGTCGTCGTGCATGTGAGCGAGGACGACCCGGAGCTCGGGTTGGATGTGACTGCCTGGCGCAACGGGGACCGCGCCGCGAGGGAGCGCCTCGTCGGCAACCTCGGCGGCCGACTTCTGGCCGTTGTCGAGCACGTCGCACCGGGCCGTGAACCCGGGGTTGCCGCGACCGCAGTCCGACGGGCCATGGACACGGCGGCGTCCGGCGGGCTGGCGCGACCGACGGCCGCAGGACCGGATGCGGCCGCACCATCGCCCACGCCTGCCCAGTGGAATCGCCAGCCCGGCAGCGTCGCCGCGTCCCTGGCGTTGTGGCACCTGGCACGGCTGCTGGGGGCCGAGCCCACGTCGTTCACGGGCGACGCTGGCAACCTCGGGCTGGCGCAGCAAACGGCCCTGCGGCTCATCGACGTCGATCTGGCCACGTCGTCCCAGGTCGGCGAGCTGTGGGGCTGCAATCCCAACGACGTGATGGACCTGCACCGCGAGGCGCGGCTCGCCCTGGGCATGGACGACCCCACGCGCTCCCTGTGCCCCAGTTGGCCAGCCGTTCGGACCTCACATCTGGCGACCGCCGGTGAGCGGACAGAGGCAACGTGGCACGTGATGGACTGCCAGCCATGCACGATGGCGATCGCCGAAACTGCAGCCCGCCGAACACGCCTGTTGCGGCTGCTGCCGCCGCGCACGGCACGCCAGACGTTGCTCCCAGGCGTTGGCCAGGTGATGCGCGCCTTCCTCGCCATCCCACCCCTGGACCAGCTGAACGTGGACGGGACCGCGAACCCAGAGTCGCCAGGAGTGGGGGGCGAACAGGGGGGTGACTCGCCATCTGGCCGCTGAGTGGGCACGATGGGGTGTGCAGCAAGGGGAATCGTCGTGTCAGCCAGCCACCCACCGGGGACCTCACCGACGATCCATGAAGGTTTGGACGTCGCCGTGCTGGTCGCCCGATGGCGCGACGGTGACCTCGACGCTGGCGGCCTGCTCGCCACCGAGGTCACGCGGGCATTGCGGCGACTGGTGGCCGACCGTGGCCCTGTGGCCATCGGCCACCTCGATGCGGCGGTCACGACGGTCGCCGATGCCACGTCCCCGGTGCGGCGAGATGACGTCGTGTGGGCCCGCGTCATCCCGTCCTCCGACGACGCACAGTGGAAGACGTGGCCGGGCGCGACGTTCGCCGCCGGGGTGCTCGCGTCGCTGGCCGACCGCATGGATGACATCGCAAGCCTGGACCTGGCTGCGCCGGGAGACAGTGTCCCGCTCGTGCATCGCGCGATGCTGCGCCTGGTCGAGGTGGAGGGCCTCGAAGTCGCCGATGCCGGCCTGCTGCTCTGCGTGGACCGGTCCGTCGCCTTGGACATCCTCGACGAGGCGCACCATTGCCTCGGCTGGGATCGCGCCGGCCAGGTCCTGTGTCGCGGCTGGGTGGCCGTGCGTTCGATGGATCGGCGCACAGGCACGGATCGAGTCGATGCCCAGCGCCATCTCGCCAACTGCCGTGCCTGCGGTCGGGCCTGGGCCGACCGTCTGCGACGACGAGAGTTCCTGCTCCGCCTGCTGCCATCGGACGTGCTCCGTCGCCGCCTCGTGCCAGTGCCCAAGGCGCCGGGCCTGGCAGGTGTTGATGCCCGTGAAGCGATGGACCGGGCCTGAGCCGTCGCGTTCCGTGGTCCCGGGCGTGGCCCGGCGGTGACCGGAGCCCGAAGCGCCTGTCTTCGGCCCGTTAGGATCCTGCCGCCGCGAGCCCGGAGGCTGGCATGGATCAGGCCCAGACGCCGCGTGATCGCGAGGATGCGATCGATCACGCGGCCGATGCGCCCTTGGACGTGCTGGTGATCGGCGGCGGCATCACGGGGGTCGGCATCGCGTTGGACGCCGTCCTGCGTGGGTACCGGGTTGCCCTGGTCGAACGCGATGACCTGGCCAGCGGCACGTCTTCGAAGTCCTCCAAGCTGGTCCACGGGGGGGTGCGCTACCTGGCCAATGCCGACCTGGCCATGGTTGCCGAGGGAGTGCGCGAGCGCGACCGCACGCGCCGCATGGCGCCGCACCTGGTGCGTCCGCTCGGCTTCGTCGTCCCGGTCGACAGCGCGGCGGACCGGCTCAAGCTGAAGGTCGGCATGACGCTGTACGACGGCCTGGCGGCCGGGCGCAGCGTGCGCCGCCACCGCCACCTCGACGCCTCCGAGGTCCTGGCGGTCGCACCCGGGCTTCGCAACCGGGCCGGGGGTGGTGCTTACCGGTACTACGACGCCCAGACGGACGACGCCAGGCTGACGCTGGCGATCGCGCAGGCTGCCAGGAGTCGCGGCGCCGACGTGATCAACCACGCGGAGGTCGTCGACCTGCTCAGCGCAGATGGTCGCGTGGTCGGGGCCGTCGTGCGCGATCGAGTCGACGGCAACGAGGTCGAGCTGCGAGCGCGCTGGGTCGTTTCCGCGACCGGCGTGTGGGCTGGCGCCCTGTGGAACCTCACGCCCGGTGGGGCGGCCACGGAGGTCGTGGCCTCCAAGGGCACCCATGTGGTCCTGCCCCGAACCAGCCTCGCCGTGAACCAGGCACTGGTCGTGCCCTCGGGAGCCGCCGACGGGCGCATGAACTTCGTCATTCCCTGGGGTGAGCAGGTCTACATCGGCACGACGGACGATGTCTTCGGTGGCGACCTCGACCACCCGACTCTGGAGCGCGTCGACGCCGACTACCTGCTGCACAGCGTCAACGAGGCATTTGGGACGTCGCTGGCGCCCGCCGACTGCATCGGGGCCTGGGCAGGGCTGCGACCGCTGTTGCGCGACAAGGCTGGCGACCGGGCGACCAAGGACCTGTCGCGACGGCACACGATCGTCGAGGCGCCCGAAGGTCTGCTGACGATCACCGGCGGCAAGCTCACCACCTGGCGCCAGATGGCCGAGGACCTCGTCGACCGGATCGCGGCGGAGGACGGCAACCTGGCCGGTTGCTCCACGACCTCGATCCACCTCGGCGCCAGCGGGAGCGCGGAGGCCGGCCTCGCCCGCGCCCGGCAGGCGATGGATCAGACGGGCATCGACACCGCGCTGACGGCGTCGCTGTACCACCGCCACGGCGACCGTTGCGACGAGGTGGCCCGTTTCTGCGTCGAGCACGGCGAGGCCGAGCGGCTCGTTCCGACCCTCCCCTACCTGGCCGGCGAGGTGCGCTGGTCGGTACGCCACGAGCTCGCCCGCACCCTCGACGACGTCCTCAGCCGTCGGCTGCGCGTGGCGCTGCGCCACGCGGGCGCGGGTGGCGTCGGCATCGCCCGCGCGGCTGGCATCTGCGCGGACGAGCTCGCGTGGGACGACCAGCGCCGCACCGTTGAGATCACGACCTACCTGTCGGGTGTCCGGGCCGAACGCGGCCCGGTCCCGCTGGCGGACCCGCGGGTTCCCGGCTGACGCCGAGCCGTCACCGCGACCGGTCCTGCAGGGCGTCGATGCAGCGCGCCAGGAAGGTCCCCATCTGCGCCCGCGTCAGGGTGGTTTCGGGGCCGAAGGTGCCGTCACCGCGGCCGGTCACGATGCCCAGGGCCGTGATGCCGTCGATGGCCGCCTCACGGTCATGGCCGTCGTCGTCGCTGTAGTAGTCACGGTCGCCGGTCTGCGCGGGCGCAATGATGCCCGCCCAGACCACCAGGGCGTCGTGGACCATCTGTGACATCTGCCCGCGCAGGATGACGTCGTTGTGGCGCTGGCAATCCGCGGGTGAGAGCACTCCGGCGGCGACGAGTCGTTCCACCGATTCGATGTGGGTGCGGTTGTCGTCGCCGCAGGAGCCGTCTGCCTCCGGCGCCGGCGAGCCACCGGCCTGCAGCGTGCGGACGAGAAACGTCGCCGTCTGCCCGAAAGTCAGGCTTCCCGACGGGTTGTACGTGCCGTCGTCGCGGCCCAGCGTGATCCCGTACCCAGCGATGCAGCGGACGGCGTACTCGTGGACGTTGGACGCGGGAACGTCGCTGAAGCCCGTGTCCTGGCGGTCGTCGCAGGTCTCGACCACGCGTCGCTGCAACGGCGTGTCCCAGGCGACGGCGCCGGGGTCGGCGCCGACGCCGTCGGGATCGCCCGCAGCCGTGGCGGCATCGTCGATCCGCCAGTGCAATTCGAAGCGGCCCTGCTCAGCGGCCGGGACGCCCGCGTACGCGTCGACGGCGACGAACAGCTCCTCGCCGGCGACGACCTCGAAGTGACCCGAGTGGCTGGTCAGCAGCCCGCTCACGTCGTCGTTGGCGGCGACCTCGACCAGGCTGCCGTCACCCGCCTCCCGGTACACGGCCAGGACCGTGTCGATGTCGCTGCCATGCGTGTGGAGTACGGCCAGGCCGGCGGTCGGAACCGTCCAGCGGTACCAGACCGAGCCTGAGTTGGGCACGCCGGCGTGTTGCGGCTCCCCCGCCTCGGTGGTCGCGGACACGGTCGTGGACTCCAGGCGTCCCGCGCCGGTGGACAACGGCTCCGCGCTGGCACGATCGTCATTGCCGATCGTGGCGTCGAGCAGGAGCTGGTAGGCGTTCCTGGCTCCGGCGAAGCCGGTGACACCGAGGATCCACGTGCCGTTCTCGTCGATGGACACGGTGGCGAACTCGTTGTCGGTGACGCTGTCCGCGCTGGCCACGAGGCCGCCCCGGGGGTTGTAGACGTACAGGTCGAGGTCGCCGTTGAAGTGGGCGAACAGGAGGGTGGCGTCCAGTGTCATCCCCGCGACGAGGTCGACGCCGAAGAAGTCGATCTCGTCCGAACAGGCCACCCCGGACAGCAGTTGCCCGGGCGCCATCGGTGTCAGCTGGTCGTCGTTGGGCTCGTAGGGGTCGTTGGTCGGGCACAGCTCGCCGGCTGTCACGCTCAGGGTGTAGGAGTTCTCCGCACCGGCGAACCCCTCGACGGTCACGTAGTGCGGGCCGGCGACGGCCGCCGTGTAGTTGACGTACTCGTCGTCGTCCACGCTCACCGAAGCCGACACCAGCGCGAGGTTCGGGTCGTACAGGCGCACGTCGACGTCACCGAAGCGGTGCAGGAAGAACGCCTCGGCGGCGATGGACTCGCCGACGGCCAGGTCGACCTGGTAGATGTCGAGGTCGCCACTGCACGCCTCGCCGAACAGGAACGTGGTGCCACCGAGTTCCGTCGCCTCGCCAACCTCGTCATTGGGCTCGTAGAGGTCGTCCGGCGGGCAGCTCGTGTACGTGACCGTGAGCTCGTAGTCGTTCTCGGAGCCCTCGAAGCCGTACACGCGCACGAAGTACGTGTCGGACGTGTTGATCGTCCCGCTGAGGGCCTCGTCGTCAGTCGACGACTCAGAAATCATCAGTGCGCTGCTCGCGTTCCACAGCTGCAGGTCGAGATCACCCGAGGCATGGTCGAAGCGGAGCTGGACGTCCACGGAACTTCCGGCTCCACCGGGGAACGCGAACCAGTCGTCGTTGCCGGAACAGATGACGCCGTACTCGGTACGGCCGTTGACCACGGCGTAGGACTGCTCGTCGCCCACCTCGCGCCAGTCGTCGGTCGGGCACAGGCCGCCGTCGGGGACGGGGTTGCCCTCGGCCTCACGGTCGCCGGCCAGGGCCAGCAGGGCCGCGTCGACCTGGATGCGAGGGCGGATGACGCTGTTGCGGGCGTCGCCGATGCCGACACCGGTGCCGGCGAGCACACCGAGCAGCTCCACGGGGCCTGCGTCCGGTTCACGCTGGCGGAGCAGGGCGAAGGCGCCTGCGACGTGTGGCGCAGCCATCGACGTGCCAGTGAACGCCTTGTACGCGTTGCCCGGGGTTGAGGACACGATCTCCGAGCCCGGTGCCAGCAGGTCGACCAGGCCGGCGTGGTTCGAGCTCGCCGCGATCGTGTCCGCCTTGGTGCTGTTGCCGACGGTGACCGCGCGCGACAGGCATGCCGGGAAGCCGACGCCGGCGTCGTGCCCGGCGTTGCCAGACGAGATCACCACGGCGACCCCGAGGGCCTCCAGCTGCGCGATGGCCGACGCGTAGGCGGTCTGCTGGCTGTCGCAGGCGCTGCCGATCTCGTCGTCACTGCCGATGGACAGGTTCACTGCTGCGAGGTTCAGGTCGGCGGCCAGGTCGGCCAGGTACCCCAGTGCCGCAATCTGGTCGGTGGTTGAGGCCAGCGCGCAGGGCGAGGTGGCACGCGCCTGCGCGCACGTCGTCCCGTCGAAGCGCGAGAAGACCTGCACCGCCGCGATGCCGGCGCCCGGGGCGACCCCGGACCAGCCGGCGCCGCGCCCGGCGGCGATGCCGGCGACGTGGGTGCCGTGCTCGCAGGCTGACGGCGCGTAGGTGCACGGTCGGCCCGCGCCGGAGCTCACCTGGGACGTGGCCCCGTTGGGGCACGACGCCTGGCTGGAGAAGCAGGCTTCGGCCACGACGCGACCGGCCAGGAACTCGTGCGAGGAATCCACGCCCGTGTCCACGATGGCCACGGTGGTGCCGCTGCCGTCGAAGCCGAGCTGGGCCGCGGTCGTCGCCCCCACCAGGGGTGCCGTCTGCTCCAGGGCCGCCGACGACCACCCGACGGGCTCCACGGTCGCGGCGCCGGTGGCTGCGACGACCCGGTCGACGTCGGCGCGGCGGACGGTGATCTCAACGTGAGGGACGAAGCCGTTCAGCGATCGGTGCGAACGCACGGTGGGACCGAGCTCACGGAGCAGGTCCTGTTCGGCGCTGGCCAGTTGGGCACGCTGCCGGGCGAGTTCGGTCGCGGCCAGACGTGCGTGGGGAGCGAACACCTCAGGCAGCCCCACCAGCAGGCGTACCTCGTCGCCGGACGGCGTGACCCCGAACGCGGCGGACGGCGCCGACGGCCGTCGATCGCGCAGGTCGATCGCGCCGGGCAGCGCAGCCACGTCGGCAAGGGCGCGCATGGCCGCGCCTTGCGGGGCATGACCCGTGTCGGCCTCGCCCGCGAGCGCCTGCGTTGGCACGAGGGCGGTCGCGAGCAGCAGCGCCATCACGACGAGCGTTCGGGGGTCACGGAACCCACGCATGGGGTTCTCCTCGTCGTGGTGGCGGGCCGGGCGGCTCAAATCTTCAGGTTGATGGCGCGTGGCAGCAGGTCGAACTCCGCGGGCGTGGTCCCGAGCACTTCGCCATCGGCCTCTATGAGCAGCGGCGTTTGCGCATCCACCTTCACCGTAGCGGACTGGTACTCACGCACATCTGGCGACGCCAGGTGCTCGCCCGTCCGGGACTTGGTCAACGGACCGAGGAGTTGTCTGCGGCCGCCACGCCAGATCTGGACGTTGAACAGCTGGTCATCCGGCAGCGCGCGCGGTGCGATCTTGGTGCCACCGCCAAAGAACTGTCCGTTGGCGACCACGACCCAGCTGATCGGCTCGCTGATGGACGTGTGGTCCACCGTCACGGTGGTGTTCGTCGGCCGCAGGCGACGCAGCGAGAACAGCGTGCTGATCACGTACTTCGACGCTCCCAGTTGGCGGGGTAGCCCATTGGCACGGTCGGTGACGTCCGCGCCGAATCCGAGCTCGGCGATGTTGGCGAACACACGTCGGGTCGCCACGCCATCGCGGCCGATGTAGGAGATCCGGCCAGCGTCGATGGGGAACAGCGCGTCGCCGTCGAGGTGGCGTGCTCCGATCTCCGGGTCGCGGTCCAGTCCGAACGTACGGCACAGGTCGGAGCCTGAACCCCCGGCGACGATGCCCAGGACCGCGTCCGGGTTGCGTGGTCCGGCGTCGGGATCGATCAGCCCGTTGACGACTTCGTGCACGGTGCCGTCGCCACCGACCGCCACGACGTAGCGATTGCCGTGGATGGTCACCCAGTCGCGCGCCAACGCAATGGCGTGCCCGGGACCGCGAGTCTCCGCGACCTCGTAGGCCAGTCCGCGCTGGCCGAGCGCCCTCGTCAGGCGGGGCAAGACCGGGTCCTTCCCACGCCCGGCGGTCGGGTTGGTGATGAGCAGCATCGTCCCATGGGGGCTGGGCACGTCAGGCCTCCGGGTTGATCAGGTGCGCGGCGACCAGCTCGAGCAGCGATGTGACCTCGAGCCCGGCGGCGCGCAGCATCGCCACCTCGGGCCCGGTGCTGACGATGCTGGCTCCGGTCGCCGTCAACTGCCCGGCACGGTGGACAGCTACGGCCGCCGCGTCGTCGGGCGCCAGCAGGTCAAAGCCAAGGCCGGATCCCGCGCTGACCGTGCCACGGCCCGTGCCCTCCGGTTCGACGACCGTCGCACCAAGTGCGGAAAGCACCGCGCGCGGTGCATCGATGACGCCAAGGCCGCGGGCGAGCCGGGGCGGGTCATGCCACGTGACGGATGGGCCGTCCGTGCGCAGGGGCAGACTGCCGACCAGTTCCGCCAGCCAGGTGGCCACGTCGATGACCTCGACGCTGGCGGGCATCTCACGCTCGCACTGCTCCTCCATCGTCACGATCCGGTTCGCGTCACTCAAGTGCGAGGCAAGTGCGCGGCCGCGCACGTCCGCGGCCTCGGGCAGCCCGAGGTCACGCAGCACTGACCCGCAGCACCCCGGCGGCACCACGACCCGCACCAGGAGCCCCGCCGCCGCGCCGATCGCCGCCGCGGCCTTGCACTCAGCCTGCGTGGAACGACACCCGGCCAGCAGGACCACCGCGGCGTCCAGGTGGACGTCATCGTCCTGTCCGAGCCGTAGGTCGTCGCGGCCGTAGGGCGACTGCCCGTCGGCCACCGCGTCGGCTGCCCTGATGGCCAGGTCGCGATCCACCCCCGCCGCCATGACCGACGTCCGTGCCGCCACGACCTGCGCGGGCACGTCCTGGTCGAACACGCACGGGTTCTGGCAGGCAAGGCAGCCATTGCACGCGTCCAGGCGGCCGCCGACATCGCTTGGGACCGTGCGGCCGAGTCCGAGGTCGGCCACCTCGCGGTGCAGCGACCATGGCATCGCGTCGTCGCGACCGGTCACCGTGAAGACCGGACACACGTGGTTGCACATCTTTGGGCAGAACGATCCGTGGACGGCCGCAGCCACCACCTCGTCAGCCATGGGCAAGGGCTGGTGGATCGTCTCCTGCGTCATGAGTTCACCGGCCGGCCATCCAGTCCGAGCTTGCCCGGGTTCAGCAACCCCTTGGGATCCAAGGCGCTCTTGACACTGGCCAGCACGTCCATGCCGACCTCGCCCAGTTCGAGCGGCAGCCATGGAACGCGGAGCAACCCGACGCCATGGTGGTGGCTGAGCGTCCCGCCGGCGGCGAGGCAGGCGCGCTGGCCCGCATCCCACGCGGCGTCGTAACGGGCAAGTGCCGCCTGCTCGTCACCGCTGTTGACACCGCCCAGCGTGAAGTAGATGTTCCCGCCCGACGGATAGACGTGGCTGAAGTGCGCCAGCACCAGGTCCACGTGTTCGGACAAGGCGGCCTTCACCGCGAGGTAGACGTCGTGCAGGCGGTCCCACGTGGCGGCCACCTCCATGGTGTCCAGCGTGACCGCATCCCCGAAGTCACCACCCGGCTTGAAGTAGCTGGCAAAGCGGTAGGACATGTTGTGGCGGTGCGCGCGCCAGTTCGCACCGGGGGCAGCGCCCAGGTCCTGCGCTCCGGCGGCGAGCATGATCCCGGCGGCCGTCCGGGCCACGAAGCTGGCGATCTCGTGGCTGCCAGAGCACCCGATGATGGCCAGGCAGCCCTGCGGTACCTCAAGGCCCTGGCCCGAGAAGACGACGGCCGTGTCGGTTTCGTCGTACAGGCGAAAGACGTGGGGACGCAGTCCCGTGCGCAGCAGATCCCGAATGGCCATCAGGCCCGTCGGCACGTCGGGGAACAGGAAGCCACGGTCGATGTCGACTTCGGGCTTGGGCCACACGCGCAGCGTGGCCTCGGTGATGATCCCCGTTGTCCCCTCGCCACCCAGGAACAGTCGGTTCAGGTCGATGCCCGATGACGACGAGGGCTGCGGCGTGGTGCGCAGCAGGCGGCCATCGGCCAGCAGGACCTCCATGCCCAGCAGCATGTCCTCCGCCTTGCCGTAGAACGCCGACTCCTGTCCTGCGGACCGGACAGCGAGGAAGCCGCCCATGGTGGAGCAGTTGGCCGATGACGGGTGGTGCCCCAGCGTCCAGCCGCGGTGGTTCAGCCACTCCTCAAGGCGCTCAGCCACGACCCCGGCCTCGAAGGTGACCGCACCTGTCACCTCGTCCAGGGACAGGATCCGGTTGATGCGCTTGAGGTCGATCGTGATGGCACCGGCCACCGGGGCTGCTCCGCCACACACGCCCGTGCCAGCACCGAACGGGACCACGGCCACGTCGTTGTCATGGCACCAGGCCATGATCCGCTGCAACTCGTCGCGATCATGCGGCGTCACCACCGCATCGGGGGTGGGCAGATCCTCCCCCGCGCGCCGGCGCATGAGCAACCTCGGCCACCAGTCGTGGGCCCGTGTGCCCGTCGCACGCGGATCGTCCTCGACGCGCCCCGTGGGCAGGGAACCGCGGAGCTCGTCCAGCAGGGTGGGGTTCACATCGGATCCTCCGGACGGCCCGCGGAGCCTAACCGGCCCCGCAGGCGTGACTCAGGCGTCGACGATGCCGCGGCGCAGGCGGTCCAGGGTGGCGTCGGCCGCTGCGCTCAGGGCCGGCCGACCAACGTGCTTGAGCTGTCCGACCAGGTCCGCGAGCTGCTTGATGTTGCGCACGAAGTCCCCGCCGGTCATGTCGAGCTCGCCGAGTGCGTCCTCGAGGTCGAAGCCCTGCGCCCATCGCCATGCCGGTCCGACAAACCCCGGATCGAGGTCGCGCAGCGGCTCGACGTCGTGGCGGCGCTCCAGCTCACGCAGGTCGGCCGCCAGCTCGATCAGGTCGCCCACGCGACTGCGCATCGCGTCGGTGCCGAGATCCCACGGCACGTTGTCTTCGCGGCGCGCCTCGTAGGTGAACAGGGCGCAGATGCCAGCAAGCTCGGTTGACGACAGGTCGTCAAGCAGACCAAGGCGAATGGCCTCGGCAACCAACAGGTCAGTCTCGGCGTACACCCCGGCGAGGAGCTCGCCCCGGTCGGTGGGGGCCGGACCGTCATCGACGTACCCGAGGTTGCCCAGCACGGCCAGGATCCGATGGAGCTGGCGGATCAGCGACCCGCTGCGACGCTCGACCTCTTGCTTGATGCGGTCGACCTCGTCGGCGGCGTCGTCGTAGCGGTACTGCCAGACTTCGATGTCCTTGCGGCGCGGATCGGTGTGGCAGGCGTGCGACTCGAAGGCTGCGCGCAAGTCCGCGAGCCGGGCCAGTCGTTCCTCGTCACGCGGCGGGCCATCCGACGTGGGCCGCTCCGACGGTGGCTCGAGGCCCCGGAGCTGGTCGCTCACGGCGCGCCGGTACTCCTTCTGGCGAATGTTGCCCGAGTTGGGGATCCGAACGTGGCCGATCACCGTCGGGGGGGTGTCGAGCTCGCGCGGGCCGATGCGCGCCATGGCACGGTCGTCGGTGACCAGTTGGGCCAACAGGGTGCCCTTCGCGGTCTCCTTGACCCCCACGACCGCCGCCATGCCCCGGCGACCGAGCCATGGCAGGTGCAGGACGTCGCCGGGCTGCAGGGACGCGATCCCACTCTGGAGCCACCGGCTGTGGGCGCGACGACGGTCCCGCGCCGATGCCTTCTCAGCACGCGAGAGCTCGCGTCGCAGCCTCCAGTACTCCGTCCAGTCCCCGACATCGGAGTGCAGGTGCTGGGCGTAGCCCTTCATGGCGCGTTCGAGCTCCGGGAGCGGCCGTGATGTCCCGGCCACGGACCGGTCGGCCTGGAACTGGGCAAACGAAGCGCCGAGCAGCGCCTCCGCCTCGGCGAGATCATGGCGGCGCAGCAGGTTCACTGCCATGTTGTAGGACGGCGCGAACGACGAACGCAGCGGGTAGGTCCGCGTGCCGACCAGGCCCGCGACCGTGCCGAAGTCGATCGAGCGCTGGTAGAGCACGATCGCATTGCCGCGCTTGTCGATGCCCCGGCGCCCGGCGCGGCCGGTGAGTTGGGTGTACTGCCCCGCGTCAAGCAGGACGTGTGACTCCCCGTTCCATTTCTCGAGGCGTTCGATCACGACGGTCTTGGCGGGCATGTTGATGCCCAGGGCAAGCGTCTCCGTGGCGACGACGACCTTCAGCAGCCCCCGTTGGAAGCAGACCTCGACCACTTCCTTGAACAGCGGGATCATCCCCGCGTGATGGGCAGCGACGCCATCCATGAGCGCGGACCGGAACGCGCGGTGACCCAGGACGTCGAGGTCGTGCTGCGGGATGTCCGCGGTGATCGTGTCGACCAGGGCTGCGATCTCATCGCGTTCGTCACGGTCGGTGAGCCTCACACCGGCTCTGACCAGCCCAGCAACGGCGTCCTCACAGCCCTGCCGCGAGAACACGAACAGGATCGCCGGCAGCCATTGTCGGCGCCGCAGTTCTTCCACGACGGCCGAACGGTCCGGATAGCGCAGCTTCACGTCCGCGGCCTGACGACGACCACGACCGCTGACGCGGTTGCGTTGGCTTGCGCGTCGCTCGAGCATCACGACCTCGGGGTTGGGCACTCCACCCCGCGCCTGCGTCGCCGCCTCGTTGCGCTGTTTCTGCGTGCTGCCCTTGTGCGTTGCCTGGCCTGCCCTGAACGTCGGATACAGGCGGTCGTTGACCCAGTAGTGGTGGCCGAGCGGCACCGGGCGATGGTCCTCGATCACGACCTCGCAGCCATCACGGACGGCATGCAGCCACTCGCCGAACTCCTCGGCGTTGGACACGGTGGCCGACAGGCATGCCAGTTGCACGGACGCCGGCAACTGGATGATGATCTCCTCCCAGACGGCACCACGAGACCGGTCCGCGAGGTAGTGCACCTCGTCCAGCACGACGTGCTGGAGGCCGACCAAGGTCGACGACTGTTCGTAGATCATGTTGCGCAGCACTTCGGTGGTCATGACGACCACGGACGCGCCACCGTTGATCGAGCGGTCCCCGGTGAGCAGTCCGACCTTCGCGTCGCCGTAACGACCACACAGGTCGCGGTACTTCTGGTTGGACAGGGCCTTGATCGGCGTCGTGTAGAAGCACTTCCCGCCTCGCGCGAGTGCGGCGTGGCAGGCGAATTCACCGATCACGGTCTTGCCGGCACCGGTCGGCGCCGCGACGAGGACACTGCGGCCGTCCTCGAGGGCATTGATCGCCACATGCTGGAAGCGATCCAGGCCGAACGCATAGAGGGCCTTGAAGCTGGCGACGACCTCGCTCACGCGCGGGCCTTACGCCGGCGTCGACCGCGTTCGATCAAGGCGGCGGCCACGATCGCGATCTCGTAGAACAGCAGCATCGGCCCGGCCATGAAGAACAGCGTCACGGCGTCCGTGGTGGGAGTGACGATGGCCGCCACGATGACATTGAGCACGACCGCGTAGGCACGGAACTTGCGCAGACCCGCGGCTGAGACGATCCCGAGCAACGCCAGGAACACCAGCACGAGCGGCGTCTCGAAGACCAGGCCGAAGGCGACCGCCGTGGTCAGGATGAACGACAGGTACTCCGACGCCGACAGGGCCGAGACGATCTGGGGGCCACCCATGTCGAGCAGGATTTGCAGGCCCTGGGGGATGATGAAGTAGGCGAAGGAGATCCCGCAGGCAAACATGACCTGGCTCAGGACGACGAAGGGCAGCGAGTAGCGCTTCTCCTTCGACGTCAGGCCCGGCGCGATGAACTGCCACAGCTGGAAGAAGATCACCGGGCCGCCGACGAACGCCCCGAAGACCAGCGACGTCTTGATCCGCACGGTGAAGGGGTCCAGCGGGTTCAGGGCCAGGAGTTGGCACTCGACGTCCGAGCCCGCCGACCGGAAGGCGCTGTCGACCTGGCAGTAGGGACGGAGCAGGACGCCGAGGATGTCATCGAACAGCACGAAGCCGATGACCCCCCCAACGGTCAGCGCGAGCGCAATCTTGAACAGGCGCAGCCGCAATTCACCGAGGTGCTCGGTGAGTGTCATGTCCCCCGACGCGACACCAGTGGACTGCGTCGTCGAGGACGACGAGTCGTTCACGCGTCCGCGTCCTCGGGCTCGTCGCCCTCACCGTCGGTCGCCTTGCGGAACTCCCGAATGCTTCGGCCCATCGAACTGGCGAGATCCGGCAACTTCTTGGCGCCGAACAGCAGGACGATGATCACGAGGATGATCAGCAGCTCTTGGGTTCCCATGGTCCGTCCACGCCGGGGTCATGGCGGCAGTGTAGGCGACCGCCCGGGAAGTGCCGTCGCGCACCCCCCCGAACTAACGGCGCAGGTCGTCAGCGGCGTCCTGAACGCGGCGCAGCTCGCGGCGGGTCAGTTCCGTGTCGGCGCGCAGTTGGTCGATCGCCGGGTCCAGGACCTCGCGAGCCACCGCAAGCTGATCTCGCATCGCCCGGATCCGTGCCAGCAGGTACAGGATCGTCCAGGTGATCCCGAGGGTGGCCATGATGGCCACCATGACGACGACGACGGCAGCAGGGGCGGCCATGCGGACCTCGACGTGGGACGGGGGCGCGCAGGGTAGGCAGAAAAACGACGAGCCCGCGCCCGGGGAGTGGCGCAGGCTCGTCGTGCGAGCGTCGGTGACCGGGCGTCAGCGTCCTGCGCGCTCCAGCGTGCTCAGGACACCGAACCAGTCGTCGCGCTCCAGGAGGAAGTGGAAGTCGATCAGGTCGTTGAGGGAGAAGTTGGGGCCACCATTGGGCAACTCGGGGTGTTCCGGCAGAGCGACGATCTGTGCGTCGGCGTCCTCGACCTCGACGGTCACCCCACCGGTCGTCAACAGCCGCGCAATGCGGGCATCCGCGGGCTTCTCGATGACGGTCTCGCAGGACGGGCACTCAAATCGGTAGGCCGAGCCCTCGCGGACCTCGGTGTCGTCATCGCCGGGCGAGCGGACGATGTGCAGCGACACGTCGTCGGGGCGCAGGTCCACCTCGCCGCAGTGGGGACAGGTTGCTCGGATCCGGGTCATGACCACCTCGAGTTCTCGGCTCGTAATGGAAGTGACGGCGCCGAATGGGGGCGGTGAAGCAGAAGTCGGCGTGGACGTCCACAAATGACTCAAGGTGCCTAGTCATCCGGTGGTGTCGGAGGGGCCCGCTGGCCCGAGTGGTCCACTGGGGCGCACTGATCGGGTCAGCCCCGGGCCATCTCCGCAAGTGCTTGCGTGGCGGCGGCGGCGACGTCCGCGCGAAGCGTGAGGGGTGCCGCCACGCGCGCCTCGCCCTGGGCCGACAGCACCAGTCCGGCGATCCAGCCCGGGGCATCGGTGCGCAACGTCAGGCGCGCTCCCCCATCGGGCTGATCGATCACGGTCGCCGGACTGACGGCCTCCGCGAGCCAGCGGCCACGAGCGGTGACGTCCAGGACCACCTCGACGTCTTCCGGGCCGGGCTCGTACGCCGGTGCCGGCAGGGGGCCGGCCGGTACAGGCACTGCGATGGCCTCGTCCAGAACCTTGACCATGACGATGCGGTCCAGGCGGAAGGAGCGGCGCGCAGCGGCCTGGTCGTCGTGAGCAGCCAGGTACCAGTGGCCACCGCTGATCTGCAGCGCCCACGGGTCAACCAGCCGGGAGCGAGGCACCTCGTCGCCGCGGCCCTGGTATTCGATGGCGACGCGACGAGCGTTGACGATGGCCTGACGCAGGATCGCGTGCCAGCCGCCGTCCGCAGCCAGGTCCACCCGTACGGGCGGGAGCTGGGCCCGCGACCGGACCTTGTCAAGTGCTGAGCGCAGAGCCGGGAGCTCGTCGCCGAGGGCCTGGGCGACAGCCTCGAGGCGGAGCACCAGGCGCAGCGACTCAGCTGGGGTCAGCCGCAGCGGCCGACGCAGCTCTTCAGCCATGGTCAGGCTGACGCGGTCGTCCTCGTAGTGGACCTCGAACAGGTCCCCCGGGTGCAGCCCGGGCAAGCCGCAGAAGTCGAGGTGTTCGAGGTCCTGGCGGATCTGGGCCTCGGTGACCTCGAACCAGTCGGCCGCCTGCTCGATCGTTGCGCCCTTGCGCGCCTGCAACCACGGCACCAGAGCCAACAGGCGACTGACCTGCGCGGTGCTGCTCATCGGTGTGCCGCCAGCACGGCCTCGAGTCGGTCGCGGACCTCGTCCGCCAGTGGCTTGGGCGACATGATCCGGGCACGGGCACCGAGGCGACAGAGCCAGCCTGCCGTGCGATGCAGGTCGGCATCGCGCAGCACGAAGGTTGGCCATCCGTGGCCGCCGTCGGCGGCCACGTCGGGGCCCAGCACCTCGCCACCACGGGCTTCGGCTTCCCAGGCGACGTCCGGGTGCAGTTCGACCACGACCTCGTCGAGGGCCTCGCCCGGAACGGCGAGGTGCGCCGCGATGTCCAGGTCGTCGCGAGGCTCGAATGCGTTCGGCGGCTCCAGGACCTCGAACCCGCCGACCAGCCGATCAAGCCTGAAGGCGCGGATGTCGTCACGATCGTGATCGCGCCCGATCAGGTACCAGTTGCCGTTGCGGGTCGCGATCGCGTGCGGGTCGACGCGACGCTGCGCCTCACGGCCATCCGCGGTGCGGTAGTCGAAGCGCACGACCTGCCGGCGCGTGAGCGGCTCGGCGAAGGCCTCCACGGGTCCCGTGGCAACGTTGACAACCGTGTCGGCGGGACCTGTTCCCGCCGACCTGGCCCCGGGTGACCGAGCCGCGAGTCGCACCAACGACAACCGTTGTTCGTCGGGATCGAGCACCCGGCGGGCCACGGCAAGTGCGGTGGCCTCGTCGTCGGTCAGGTCGAGGTCCGGCTGCTCGTACTCGCGACGATCGATGATGTAGCCGTCAGTGGTGGCAAACGATCCAGGCGGTCGGGTGTCGATCGGTACGCCCAACGCGCGCAGGTCCGCCTTGTCGCGCTCAAACATCTGCCGAGCGGCGCGCGCGTCTTCCTGGGCGTAGTAGCCGGTCCGCGATCTGATCTCCTCCAACGTCAGTGGGCGCCGGGTCTCGAGCAGGGCGATGACGAGGTTGACCTGGCGCTCGACCTTGGGTGGGGACATGGCGATGGGTGCCGCCATCACATGGCCGCTATCAGCTTGTCGACCCGATCGTCCTCGAACCGGAACGGGTCCTTGCACAGGACCGTGCGCTGCGCCTGGTCATTGAGCTTGAGATGCACCCAGTCCACCGTGTAGTCGCGTCGGTTGGCCTTTGCGGCCCGGATGAAGCGCCCACGCAGTGCTGCCCGGGTCGTTGGTGGCGCCGTGGTCTGTGCCTGTTCGATCTCTTCGTCGGTGATCAGGCGCTCGACCCGTCCCTGCCGCTCCAGGAGGTAGTACAGGCCACGCGCCTTGGTCACGTCGTGATAGCTGAGATCCAACATCGCCACGCGCGGGTGTGCCAACGGCAGGTCGTGACGGGCGCGGTAGGCCTCGATCAGGCGGTACTTGGCGACCCAGTCCAACTGTGCAGCCAGCCGCATCGGGTCATCGGCGAGGGTCTCGAGGACGTGGCGCCACGTGTCGATCGTCGCCTTGGCGTCGTCGTCCACGTCGTAGGACGACTGCACGAACCGCGACACCCGCTCGAGGTAGGCCTCCTGGATCTCCAGCGCACTCATCTCACGCCCGCTGGCCAGGCGCACCTTGCGGGTGCCGCTCATGTCATGGCTGATCTCGCGGATCGCGCGGATCGGGTTCTCCAGGGTCAGGTCACGCATGACCGCCTGTTCCTCCAGCATGCGCAGGACCAGGTCAGTCGAGGCGATCTTCAGGTGAGCGGTGAACTCGGACATGTTCGAATCGCCAACGATCACGTGCAACCGGCGGAACCGCTCGGCGTCGGCATGTGGCTCGTCGCGGGTGTTGATGATGGGTCGGCTGCGCGTGGTGGCCGACGACACCCCTTCCCAGATGTGCTCGGCACGCTGGGCCAGGGAGAACACCGCACCCCGCGGCGTCTGCAGGACCTTGCCGGCCCCGGCGAAGACCTGCCGCGTCACAAGGAACGGGATGAGGGCATCGGCGAGGCGTTGGAACTCGCCGACACGGGCGACCAGGTAGTTCTCGTGGCAGCCGTAGGAGTTGCCGGCTGAGTCGGTGTTGTTCTTGAACAGCGAGATGGTGCCGGCGATGCCCTCCTCGTGCAGGCGCTGCTCGGCGGAGGCGACCAGGCCCTCCAGCGTGCGTTCGCCTGCCTTGTCATGCGTGACCGCCTGCAGCGGGCTGTCGCACTCCGGAGTCGCGTACTCGGGGTGGGAACCCACATCGAGGTAGAGGCGGGCACCGTTCTCAAGGAACACGTTGGAGGAACGCCCCCAGGACACGACCCGGCGGAACAGGTAGCGCGCCACCTCGTCAGGACTGAGCCGGCGCTGGCCACGGAAGGTGCACGTGACGCCGTACTCGTTTTCGATCCCGAAGATCCGTCGTCGCACTTGGCACCTGACACCTTGGAGGGCCCCCAGCGTTTCACACCGTCGCGCCTGATGCGACCGTCCCGTGCGTCGCGCCGTGATCTGGCCAACCCCAACCCACTCAAGGGGTCAGCATCCGCGACGCGGTCGCGAGGTCCGGCGCCATCGCCAACCGAGCCGTCGTGTCGTCGCAGGCCATCGCAGCGGCTTGGCGCGGCCCGTCCCACGTGGCCCCGGTGTCGGTGTCCTCGACCAATTGATCGCCAACGATCGCCGCGTCGTAGAAGCCGCGCAGCGCCGTGCAGAAGGCGCTGCCGCCAACGTGCGCGAGGTGCCACGCCACGGCCGAGCCTTCACCTTGGGTCCACAACCGCAGCGTCCCGCCACGCCATGTCGAAGCCGCCCGGTCGGCACGAGCCAACCTGGCGGGCCCGTCCCCATCGACCCCTGCGTTGCCGAACAGCAGGCGCACGTCCGCCGCACCCATGTCGATCGTCGTCGCCTCCGTCCACGAGCGACCTGGGTCACCCAGGGGTGGTGGCGCCACGGGATCGAACCCGGCGAGGTAGGCGTCGGGATACAGGATTTCGTAGGTGGTCGTCGGCGGGTCGGCGTAGGCGGCATTGACAGCCGCCCAGCCACCCCGTTCGTGCAGCGCCTGCACGAACGCAAAGCCTTCGATGTAGGGGAACTCCAACGACTGCTGCACGTAGGGCGGCAGCGCCGTGAGTGCATCCAACTGCTCGACCAGGCCGACCATCTCCTGGGCCAGCGCCAGCTGGTCGACCAGGCTGAAACCCTCTTGGATGTACTGGGCCATGACGAGCTCGGCATCCCCCTCCTGCAGGGCCGTGGCGGCCAGGGCCGCATCCTCGCCGGCGTCGTCCGCGAGGTCCATGCTGACCAGGCCCATGCCGGCATCGACCAGTGCGTGGCCGATCTCGTGGGCCAGCGTCAGTTCGTCGAGGCGCCCGAGGCGGTGCGAGGTGTCATCCGACGGGACGACGATCTCTGCCACCTCGGGGTCATAGAAGCCGGCCACCTGCTCGCTGTAGGCCGTCAGGATGAGCGCCCGCAGATCGGTGCCCGGCTCCAGAACGCCCAGCGCCACCAGCACTCGGGCATCGCGGTCTGCATCCGCAACGGAATACGCGTCGAGTTCAGACCTGACCTCGTCGGCCAGCTCGGCTCGGCTGACGTAGCGGACCACCGGGAGATCGGCGTCCGGGAGCCCACGCAGTTCGGCGACCAGGCGGGCGATGCGCTCCAACTGTTCCTGCAGGGTCTCCGCGGCCGCGCTGGGTGACGGCGAAGCCGAAGGTCCTGGCGAGGCGACGTCCGCAGCGCCGTCGACCGACGCCACGGCGTCATCCTGTCGCTGCACCAGCAGCGCGCCGTCCAGCGCGCTGATCAGCACGGCGGCCACCGCCAACAGCAAGGTGGGGGAAGGGCGCCCGGTCACCCGAGCAGTTCCGTGATGGCTGCCTCATCCAGACGGAAGAACCGGCGGCGGTGGCCGTCGTGGCGCAGTCCGGAAACCTCAAGGTCACCCGCTGGGACGTCGCGTTCGACCACGGTCGACAGCGACGACATGGCCAACCCCACCACCCCGGCCAGGGACATGCCCTCCGACCACCCCAGACGAAGGTGTTCCAGCAGGCTGTCGGCCTCTCCCCCGATCGCCACGAACGAGTGCTCGTCGACGATCGAGCCGTCGTACAGGATGTGGTACAGCTCCAACGGGTGGCCCGGACCGGTGCCAATCTGCGCAACCAGCAACTCGACCTCGAACGGCTTCTGGCCCTCGGTGAAGATCGATCCGAGTGACTGCGAATACGCGTTCGCCAAGGACTTCGCCGTCACGTCCTCGCGGCCGTACTGGTAGCCCTTGACATCGGCCAGCCGGATCCCGGCGACGCGCAGCGATTCGAACTCGTTGTACTTGCCCACGGCGGCGAAGCCGATGCGGTCGTAGATCTCCGAGGTCTTGTACAGCACGCGCGAGGGATTCTCGCCGACGAACACCACACCCTCGTCAAAGGCGACGGCGACCAGCGCGCGTCCGCGCGCAATGCCCTTGCGCGCGAACTCGGCACGGTCCTTCATGAACTGTTCGGGGCTGACGTACGGGAACGGTCCGGCCACGAGCAACTCCTCTGGTGATGCTGGCGATGGGGGTCTCAGGGTCGGCAGCGACGGGCTGCCAAGGCGATCGCGCGGGCGTCACTCCGTGCGGGCTGCGATGACGTGGTCGACCAGCTCGACGACCGCGTCCCGGACCAGTTCGCGATAGCCGTCGGCGTCGATCACGGCCAGGATCGGGTACTGGTCGCGAATGCGATCCGGTCCGCCGGTTGCGCTGTCCTCCTCTGCAGCGTCGAACAGCGCCTGGACGGCCAGCAGGGCGCCACTGTCGACGTCGGTGACGGCTTGATGACCCTTCTTCAGGGTGCCCCTCGCGAAGATCGATCCCGACCCCGTTGCGGCGTGATCGAGGGACTCGTAGCGGCCACCGATGGGGTCGTACTCGAAGATGGACGGGCGCTGCGCGCGAATGTCATAACCCGCGAACAGTGGGACGACCACGATCCCCTGCATGGCCAGGGGCATGTTCGCTCGGACCATGAACGCCAGCTTGTTCGCCTTGCCTTCGAGGCTCAACTGCTCGCCCTCGACCTTCTCGTAGTGCTCCAGCTCGGTCGCGAAGACGCGTGCCATCTCCACGGCCGGGCCGGCGGCCCCGCTGATCGCAACTGCACTGTGGCGGTCAGCGGGGAAGACCTTGCGCATGTCGCGCCGTGCGATGAAGTTGCCGGCCGTCGCGCGACGGTCGCCGGCAATGATGACGCCGTTGGGGAACGTGAGCGCCAGGACGGTCGTGCCCTCGACAAGGCTGTCCAGGAGTTCCGGGCGGACGGGGTCGCCGCGCAACATCGCGGGCACGGCGGCCGGTGCGGTTCGACGCAGCAGGTCGAAAAACGATGGCGAGGCATCTGCCCCGAACGGGCCGAGCGGGCCGGGCAGGCCACCAGTGCGCTGGGAATCCACGTTGACGACCACGAGTCGGGGCCACCGAACCTAGCAACGCCCCTGCACGGGGAGCTGACGGGCTGACCATGGAGCTCGGCCGCGTGGGACGTCGATCAACCGATCGAGGTCCCACGCGGCCAACGGCGTACGCCAAGGCAGGTCCAGAAAGTCGGAATTGCCGGTCCGGACCCGCAGATCAAAGCCCATGCGCCGACTTGCCCGTTCTTCAGCCCTTGACCGAGCCTGAGGTGAGCCCACGGACGAAGTAGCGCTGCAGGGAGAAGAACACGATCAACGGAACGACCATCGTGATGAACGCGCCAGCGGTCAGCAGATGCCAGTCCTGCCCCCGGGACCCCACCAGCTCAGCGAGGTTGATGGTGACCACCTCGGTGTTGCCCATGAAGATCAGGGCAACGAGGTAGTCGTTCCAGGTCCACAGGAACTGGAAGATGCCGAAGGCCGCCAGCGCCGGGACGGACAGGGGGATGATCAGACGCCAGAAGGTCTCGTAGTGCGAGGCGCCATCGACCTTGGCGGACTCGATGACCTCGCGCGGCAACGACCCGATGTAGTTGCGCAGGATGTAGACCGCGAGCGGCATGCCGAACCCGGTGTGGGCGAGCCAGACCTTCACGAACGCAGAATCGATGCCCAGCGACACGTACAGCTGGGTAAGGGGGATGAATGCGACCTGCAGCGGGACCACCAGGAGGCCGACGAAGAGGATGAACAACAACTCCCGCCCCCGAAACTCCATCCAACTGAACGTGTACGCCGCGAACGCCGCCGCCAGGATCGGAATGACCGTCGCAGGTACCGCAACGGCCAGGGAGTTCACGAAGGCGTGGCCCATG
>Ga0326597_10000508_pt1 | contig 69303 bp, 55 predicted proteins | sample RVTome_12_FD_203789 | JGI IMG/M metagenome (GOLD analysis project Ga0326597, IMG submission 203789) | Soil microbial communities from uranium-contaminated site in the Upper Colorado River Basin, Wyoming, United States - RVT100D185 | ecosystem: Environmental > Terrestrial > Soil > Contaminated >...
GGAAGCTCGGCGACCCGGAGATCAATGAGAAGCTCAATTTCGTGGTGAACGCGTGCCCTCGCCCCAGGAAGGCCCCGGGCAAGAAGCCGGTCGCTCCGCGCGCCCCGGCACCGGCCGCCTGGCTCAGCGATTACGTCGAAGGTTACCGCGGAGCGCCCGGATCCGTCTCCTCTCCCCGAAGCGCGCCGTCCCGCGGCGCGCCGGTGACTCCCAACGGCGCCGCCGCGCCTGCCCGAAACGAGGGCATCTTCCGGGCCCTGCTCCGGGCCATCTTTGGTCCTTAACCCGCCCGTTTTCCTCAAGAATCAGCACGCCACGCAAACACGATCTTTACTCACGCTGTCTTGCCAATGCCGCGGCAGGCGGTCCAGCGGCTGTCCCGTTCAAACGGGCGAGGCCGGCCAGGCATCCCGGCGCGCGTTGGTAGGGAAAAAAGAAGAGGCGCCGTCGGGCGCCCCTTCTTAGTCGATCGACGAGATATATTACTTGGGCGGCGATACGAGGCGGAGGTACGGCTTGAGGGTCTTGAAGCCCTGGGGGTACTTCTTCTTGGCATCCTCGTCGGAGACGGCGGGTACGATGATGACGTCGTCGCCCTGCTTCCAGTTCACCGGCGTGGCGACCTGGTGCTTCGCCGTCAGCTGCATGGAATCGAGCACCCGCAGCACCTCGTCGAAGTTGCGGCCCGTGGTCATGGGGTACGTGAGCATCAGTTTAATTTTTTTGTCCGGCCCGATGACGAACACCGAGCGGACGGTCTGATTGTCCGCGGCGGTCCTCCCCTCCGAGGTCTCGCCGGCGGTGGCGTGAAGCATGTCGTACAGCTTGGCCACCTTGAGGTTGGAGTCGCCGATGATCGGGTAGTTCACCGCGTGGCCCTGGGTTTCCTCGATATCCTTGGACCATTTCTTGTGGCTGTCCACGGGATCGACGCTCAGGCCGATCACCTTGCAGTTCCGCTTGGCGAACTCAGCCTTCAGACCCGCCATGTACCCGAGCTCGGTGGTGCAAACCGGGGTGAAATCCTTTGGATGGGAAAACAGTATCGCCCAGCCGTTGCCGATCCATTCATGAAGGTTGATCTTTCCTTCCGTAGTATCCGCTGTAAAATTAGGAGCTTCTTCTCCAATATGTAGCGACATAGCTTACCTCCTTGCTCTTTTTGTCCGGCCGATCTCATGCGTACGCGCCGGTTTTACGGATTGTAAATCTATATCCCGGCAGCCTGGGTGTCAATGGCCGGCCGGCGATTCGGGGCGGAAGTTCTCACCCGCCGAGCTCCCGGTGGAGGAACTCGAAGCTCCGCTCGTAGGACAGGTTGGTGGCCGAACGCTGATCGGCGGGCACCTCGGCGTCGGGGGTGATCTGGGCGAAGCTGTGCCCCATGCCCTCGTACCAGTAAAGCTCGTAGCTCTTGCCGAAGCGGTTGAGCGCACGGGTGAACGCCTCGACCTCCGTCCGGGGAGTCGAGTGGTCCTGGGTCCCGTAGTGGCACTGGAGCTTGCAGTGGATTCCCTCCAGCTCCCGCACATCGGGGAAGAGGCTGTGGTGGTAGATAACGCCGGACTGGAAAGCGCCGGTGCGCCCGGCGGCCAGGAGCGCCAGCCCGCCGCCGAGGCAGAACCCCATGATACCCACCTTTCCACCGGCCCCCACCCAGGGGAGGCTCCTGAGAAAGGCGGCGCCCCCCGTGATTTGCTCCACCGCCCCTTTCACGTCCAGCGAGTTTTTTGCGTAGAGCCCCTCGACCCGGTTGGCCGGCTGCCGGCCGCCCATGAAGTCTGGGGATAACGCGACGAAACCGGCCCGGGCATAGAGGCGGGTGATTTCCCGCTGGGTCCAGGTGAGGCCCCCCATTCCCGAAAGGAGCACGACACCGGCGCGTGCCGGTCCGTCCGCAGGGCGGGCCAGGAAGCCGTCCGTGTATACGCCGCCCGTCTCGTACCCGGCGTGCATGGAAACGATAATCTCGCCGTCGGTCATTGGGTCCATGTCCGTATCCTCGGGAGCAGAAATAGCACAGGAGACGGGGTTGTCAAACACCCCGGGAGGCGTTCCGGCGAAGCGCTCACGGCCGGTCGTAAGGGGGACTAATGCAAATGAGGCGTGGCCTTGCCGATGTCGATCATGCGGTTACGGATCTCCCCGGCATCGGGAGCGTCGGGCGCGAGGTCGAGATAGCGCCGGTAGTCCTGAAGCGCCGCCTGGGCGCACTCCAGGCGGTCGTATAGAAGCCCCCGGTCGCGAACCTCTTCCGGCAAATCGGGCCAGACCAGCAGGATGCGGTCGACCACGGACAAAGCCCGGGTGGAATTTTCCTGTCGCAAATAGATGGCTTTCAGATTGCGGAGCATGCGAACGAGAATCTCCCTCTTCCCTGCGGCGGCGAGGAGCCGGTCGAGGGACACGGCCGGCTGGCGGCCGTAGGCCTGGAGCAAACGATTGCTCAACTCCTCCGCGCTCAGGGCCATGCCTCCCGAATAGGGGTCGAGGACCAAGCGACGCTCTTTAAGGGGGAGGCTCACCAGGAAATGGCCGGGGAAGGAAACGCCTTCGAGGGAAAGCCCCAGGCGCCGGCCGACCTCGACGTAGACGATGGAAAGCGTGATGGGTATTCCGAGTTTGCGGTCCAGGACGTCGTTCAGGAAGCTGTTGCGCGGATCGTAGTATTCCACAGCGTTGCCTTTGAACCCCTCCTCCTCGAACAGGACCTGGTTCATTGCGGCTATGATTGTTTCGGGCGGAGCCTTCGCGGGAAGACGGGCGCGCACGTTGGCCGCAAGGGCGTCGAGCCGTCCCAGATAGGCGCGGACATCGAGCTCGGGATACTCGTCGCTGGCGAACAGAAGGGCCGCCTCGGCAAGGCCGACGGCCTCTTCGGGGCCGTTGAAGAGGACTTTCAAGCGCTCCGTGGTTTGCTTTTGACTGGCCATCGAGCTCTAGAGCAGCACGCTCGTTAACACATCGCGCAAAGCAACGAAGGACGCCAAGGCCGCACAAGCGAGAGAACGCTTTTTCATTGCGGACTTGGTGCCCGGCCTTCGCAGGCAAAGCACCTGCTTCGGCGGAGCCGCCACTTGGCGCGAAGAAACTTGTAGAAGTTAAGCTAACTATTAGTCAATTAGCAGGAATGTAGCACAACGAGCGGAAGATGGAATAAATTTATTCCACGGCCTCTTCGCCCTGCTGGACGTACATGAAGCCCAGGTTTTCCATGAGGGGGCGGTTGTGGTGGACGAGAAAGCGGGCGGGTTCCTTCCCGGTGTTGAAGTGCTGGTGCCAGCTGAAGACCGGCAGGCAGAGGACGTCCCCCTTGCCCCAGTCGTAGCGCTTGTCCTCGATTATGCTGTAGCCCTCTCCTGAGAGCACGTAGTTGACCTCTTCGTACATGTGCTGGTGTGCGCCGGAGCTCTTACCCGGCAAGATTTCCGCGAGGAGGGTCCCCAGCACGCGCATGACGAACCCCGTGCGGGGATCGATGACGTAGGCGATGCGTCCCATGGGGGTTGCCTCGAAGTGTATCTCCTTTCCTTTCTTCAGCACCTGGCTCCCCCGCCGCCGCTTCTCCTCGCCGCTGGCGAACAGCAGATGCTCCTCGTAAAGGGCGTCGGTGGCGTTTCGGAGCGGCCGGTCGGACTCGGTCTTCATCCGCACCCGGTTGCCCTCCGCCGCCCCGGGAATAAGGGACTGCATGGACTTCTCCCCCTTGCCGCCGAATACCCAGTACTCGGGGTAGCGCTCGTCCTCGTAGACGGCTAGCCCCAGGGACAGGGAGAGCGGCCCCGTGGTGGCGGCCACGTAGATAAAGTCCTTCGAGTCCGTGTTCAGGTGGCGGTGCCAGGCGAACATGGGGACCGATATGAAGTCGCCCTCTTCCCAATCGTAGCGGACCCCGTCGATAATGCTGTGCCCCTTGCCCTGAAGGACATAGATCACCGCCTCCACCGTGTGCCTGTGCCCGAGCGTCTTCCAGCCCATGCCCTCTTCCTCCCCCGCCGGGATGCGGTTGATCCAGAAGCGGAAGGTCCGGTTCTGGAATCCCAAGCGCGGGTCCACGAGATAAACGTGTGGGTGTTCCTTGAACTGGGCCTTGATCTCCTCCGCCTTGATGATCACGGGGGCCTTTTGCCGCTCGTCCACCTCTTTTTTGGCGAAGCGGACCGATTCCATGAACATCTCGTCGCGTTTTTCAGGCTGCAGGACGGCCATGTTCCTCCCTCAGCGGTCCACCTTCTCCAGGATATGCTTCCACTTGGCCGACATGCGCTCTTTCTGCTCGTTTCCCATAACGTTGGAGATGGGAAACTCCGAAAGCCACCCGTACGGCCGGCAGGCATCGATGATCATGCGCGAAGAGACGAACCGGCCCTGCTTCCTCTCCTCCGGGGGGACCCGGGGGTTGATGTCGCTGGTGGGAAAGTCCTTCAACACCTCGCTCTGGTGGGCGGGGTCGCAGCGGCTCGTCAGCGCCCAGAAGACGTCCCTTAGATCCGAGGGATCGATGTCCTCGTCCACAACGATGACGAAGCGGCCCATGCCAAGGGTGGCCCGAACGCCGAGGGCAATGGAGGCCGCCTGGCGTGCATGCCCTTCATAGCGCTGCTTGATGGAGATGACCGTGGCGAAGGGGCCGTGCATCCACACCCCCCTCACGTCCTGCACCCCGGCGTATTCCAGGGCGGACCAGACGGCGGCCGACGGCAGCGGAATGCCGAAGTGGTCCATCCCCGGCACCGGTTTGAGGGGGGGCTCGCCAAAGATGATGGGGTCGTTTCGGTGATAGAGCGCCTTGACCTTGATAACCGGCTCGTTTCGCACGTCGGCGGCGTAGTACCCCGTCCTCTCGCCGAAGGGCCCCTCGGGGCGAGACTCGCTCTGGAAGGGCGGGATCTCCCCTTCCACCACGATCTCCGAGTTGGCGGGAATGGGCAGGCCGGTGGCCTCCCCTTTGATAAAGTCCACCGGCTCGCCCCGGAGCCAGCCCGCCACGCTTAGTTCCTCCACTCCCCAGGGCTCCCGTTGCGCCGCCGCGAGAAAGATCGCCGGATCCTGGCCGAAGGAGAGGACAACGGGACAACTCCTTCCCAGAGCCCAGTGTTTTTGAAGAATTTGCCGTCCATGTTGAATGTGGTTGATGAAAATGCCCAGAGTCCTATCATCGTGGACCACGACCCTGTAGACCCCCATGTTAACCCAATCCCCTTCGGGGTCTCTGAAAAAAACACAGCTCCCGGTGCCGATATAGTAGCCCCCGTCCCGGTCGTGCCACTTGGGGGTCGGGAACTTGTTCAGGTCGATCTTGCCCGGGCCGAAAACGTTCTCCGTTACGGGTCCGGCCTTTACCTGGCGCGGCGGCACGGGGCGAAAGGTCTTGAGGCGGTCCTTCCAGCCCTTGACCAGCTCCACCCGGCTCAAACCGGGGTCCATCTCCAGGGCCATGGCCATGCGCCGCACCCCGCTGAGCGGCTTGGCAGCCACCCGGAAGCCCGCCGCGTACCCCTTGATCTTGTCGAAGAGGAGCATGGGGTGCTTCGCGCTGGCGGAGACGAGCTCCGTCAGGGCCCCGATGTCTTCCTCCCGGTCCGCCCCGTCGACGCACAGGAGATCCCCGGCCTTGTCTACTCTTTCGATAAACTCTCTGAAGCTTGAAAACGGCATAATGGGTTCTCTCTTATGGAATATTCTTAGACGCCCGCAGGCAAAATTTTTCGCGCCCAGAGGCCAGACGCGCCAAGTTTATCGAGCCCATAAAGTTTCTTGCGTTTGTCGGGTTTGTTACGTTCATTGCGGTTCAGGAGTTTCTTGCGTTTACCGAGTGTGGGGTCTTTTCGCTATTGACCATTGACCAATAACTATTGACTCTTTTCTATTCGCCATTTGCCATTCGCAAGCTTGCCGTCCTTTGCGTCTTTGCACGAGCCATTCTTCCCAAATCTGCCCCAAATGCGTCAAGCGACCTTGCTCATGCCTCTGAGTATTTTTTCAGGGGTGATGGGAAGCTCCTGGATTCTCACCCCCGTTGCATTGTACACGGCGTTGGCCACGGCCGGCGCGATGATGCTGACCCCCGCCTCGGCTACGGACTTGGTCCCGAAGGGGCCGGGGCCCACCTTGGCATGAACCAGCGAGGTGGTGAGTGCGGGAATGTCCCGAACGGTGAACAGCTTGTAGTCGCCCAAGCTTGCCGTGACGGCCTTCCCATCGTCCAGGAGGACCTCCTCGGAAAGGGCGTAACCCAGCCCCTGGACGATACCGCCTTCGATCTGGCCCTGGTGAATCGTGGGATTGATAATCCTCCCCGCGTCGTAAACGAAGTAAAGGCGCCGGACCTCCACCTCCCCTGTATCCGCGCCCACCGCGACGTCCGCCACAACGGCCTGAAACGAATAAACGTCGGGCTTGTGGCCGCGAAACTCCCCGAAGCCCTTGATCGGCTCCCCGGCCATGGCCGCCAGCTCATCGATCTTGAGCCTTTTCTTCCGCTCGCGCTTGTGCACCGCCATGCCGTTGGTCCAGGCCACGTCTTCGAGCTTCGCGTTCCAGGCCCCGGCAGCAAAGTCACGGAGCTTCTCCATCAGCGAGGTCGCCGCCCGCTGGGTGGCCTGCCCCTCGATATGAGTGCCCCGGGCTCCCTTGATGCCCTGGTCGTAAGGCGCCGTTGTGGTATCCAGCACTTCGATCTGGACCCGCTCGGGGTCCACCTGGAGCGTCTCGGCGACCACCTGGCAATGCATGGTATAGGCGCCCACGCCGTTGTCGCCCACCCCGCTCAGGAGCTTGAGCGTCCCGTCCTTCTCAAGAAGTAATTCAAAGCTCGATTCCCCGTGGCCCACGTGGCGGTCCCCCAGGGCTACCCCCCGGCCGAGAAACTTACCGTTCACATTCGTGCCGCGCTGCGGCTTTTTCCAACCGGAGATCTGCTTGGCCCGGCGCAGGACCTCCACGGCGTGGGGGTCCCGCAGGGGCTCGTTGCTGGCCCGTGAGTCCCCTTCGTCCAGCGCGTTCTTCAGGCGAAACTCCAGGGGATCCATCCCCAGGGCGTCCGCCATCATGTCCATGTGGCTCTCCACGGCGAACAGGGTCTGGGTTTCTCCCGGGGCGCGAAAATAACCGCCGGGCATCTGGTTGGTGTAGACGCAGTACCCTTCCAGGAGAGTATTCGGGATGCGGTAGGAGCCGGCCACCATGTAGGCCCCGCTCATGGAGCCTTCGGGATTGGGCTTGAAGCCCCCGTAGGCTCCACCGTTGTAAAAGGTCTGCCCGTGCCAGGCCCACAGCGCCCCGTCCTTTTTTACCCCCGTACGGAGCTTGATCATGGCGGGGTGGCGCGGCCAGGTAGCCGTGAGCTCTTCGCTGTAGGTCTTGACGAACTTCACGGGCTTCCCCGTCATGCGGGAGAGATAGTAGGCCGGCGGCACGTGGGAGAGAAAGTCCTTGGCCCCGAAGGAGCCGCCCATGTTGCTGGGATAGATGGTGATGTTTCTTTCCTCCAGGCCCAGGTACTCGGCCAGGGCCTTGCGCAATTTAAAGAAGGCCTGGTTGCAGACCCAGACCGCCACGCGGCCTTCCCCGTCCACCTCAACGGTGCAGGCGTAGGGCTCGATGTAGCCCTGGTGGACCATCTGCGTGCGGAAGGTGTTTTCGAAAACCCGGTCCGACTCTTCGAAGCCCCGCTCGATGTCTCCCTTCCCTCCCCGGACCAGGGTCTGGATATTCCGCAGTTGAGGCGCCTTGGTGCGGGGCCCGTGGTAACTCTCGTAATCGGGATGGAGCACCGGGGCGTCGGGCTGCATGGCGTCGATGGGATCGAAAACCGCCGGCAACTCTTCGTATTCCACGTCGATGAGCGCCACGGCCTCTTCCGCCGTGTCCCTGTCCACCGCCGCCACGGCCGCGATCTCCTCCCCCACGAAGCGGACCCGGTCCCGTGCCAGCATGGGCATGTCCTTCAGGGTGGCGCCTACCAGCCGCGGGCTGATATCCCCGGCGGTGACCACCCCCTTGACCCCGGGCAGGGCCCGGGCGCGGCTCACGTCCACGTTAACGATTCGCGCGTGGGGGAGAGGGCTGCGCAAAACTTTGCCCCATAGCGTCCCTGGACGCTGGAAGTCCGCGGCGAAGAGACAGCTCCCGGTAACCTTGGATTCGCCCTCTACCCTGGGTAACGGCGCCCCGACAATGTGCTTCATGCCCCTGGACCCTTTCTTCCCATCCCTGCTTTCCCAACGCCTAACATCCTCGATTTGCTATCCCTAATCCGCAATCCTCAATCCGGAATCCGGAATCCGGAATCCGAAATCCTCAATCCGAAATCCGCAATCCTCAATCATCCATCCTCTATCTACCATTTTCGTGCCTTATCACGTTTCTGCTTTCTGCTCGCTGCTCACTGCGTCTCCGCCCTACTCTTTGCGCTTTGCACTTTGCGCTTTGCTCTCGATCTTCGATTCTCAATCTTCCATCTCCAAGCCGCCCTACCCCAGCCCCAGCTCCCCCCACCGGCTCAAGACCTTCTGGACCATCTCTTTAGTCACCGCGTTTTTCTCCGGGAAGACCGCCTCCTTGAACTTGGAGGTGGCGTCGATGCCCACCCGCGAGGTGAACCCCTGCTTGACCAGGGGCTGGTGGCCGCCCTTCTGGCGCGGCGGCGTGATCCAGACGTCCCGGTGGGGCAAGGTCATGGAGTAGATCCTCCACCAGATATCGTTCCAGTCGTCCAGGTCCGCGTCGGCGTCCACCACGATGACCCAGTTGGGGATAATGGTGCTCACTCCCCACACCGTGTCGATGATCTGGTTGGCGTGCCCCGGTTCGGTGACGTCGGCGGCGACGATGCAGATCTCCCGGCCGCACCCCGGGTCCGGAAACCTCACGTCCACGACCCCCGGCGTTCCAAGGGCTTTCAGCTTCCCCCAGAGCACCGCAGACCGCGTGATGCGCTTGCCGCCGTCTTCCATGTAGTTGCAGATAAGTCCCTGGGCGATGGGGTTTTTCCGGTGCGTGATGCACTTGACCTTGATGACCAGGCCCTCTTCTTCGGTGCCGTAGAAGCCGTGGGATTCCCCGTGGGGGCCTTCCACGACGCGCACCCCTGCCTGCACCTCCCCTTCGATGACGATCTCCGCGTGGGCCGGCGCCAGCATGTCGATGGTCTCGCACTTGGTGAGCTCCACGGGCTTGCCCCTGAGTCCCCCGGCAAAGGCAAACTCGGCGTGCCGGGCCAGGCCCGAGCTGATGGGGTTCATGGAGGCGATGCAGAGAAGCGGCTCCATGCCGATGGCAACGGCCATGGGCATGTTCTCCTTGTGGGCCTCATACCCGCGAAAATGCCTCATGCCGTCCCGGTGCATGGACATATATAGGGTATTTTTGTCCTTGATCAGGAGGCGGTACATCCCCATGTTCAGGTCGCCCGTGGCGCGGTCCTTGGAGATGCAGCCGTGAAAGGTCCCGATGTAACGGCCCACGTCTTTCTCATGCCAGACGGGCGTGGGGAAGATGTCCAGGTCGACGTCGTCCCCTTTGTGGACTACCTCCTTGCACGCTCCTCCTTTGACCTCGACGGGTTGGATGGTCTGGTTGTACCCGGAGAGGAACTTTTCGAAGATGGCCTTCATGTCGCCTTCCACTCCCAGGGCCACGGCCATTTTCTTGTCCGTGGACAGGACGTTGGTCAGCACCGGGGTTTTATAGCCTTTGATGTTTTCGAACATGAGCGCAGGCTCTTTTCGGGCCAAGGAGACGTAGGCGATGGCGCCCAACTCATGAACCGGGTCCACGGGCGCCGTGATCCTTTTGAGCTCGCCGATTCTTTCCAGTGAAGAGACGAATTCACGCAGGGAATCGAATGCCATGAAAACCTCCTGATCTTGCTAGTCTTGTTGCTCTTCCATGTGAATGCCGAGGGCCTTGAGCAGCGGTCTGTCCGTGTAGGACAGGAGAACGGCCGGGTCTTTCTTGGAGGCGTTGATGTGTTCGTGCCAGTGCCAGCCGGGAAGGGCGAATATGTCCCCCGCGGACCACTCCAGGGGCTTGCCTTCCACCAGGGTAATCCCCGAGCCACGAAAGGCGTGGTAAACCGCCGCCGAGCTATGGCGGTGGCGCCGGGTGTGGATGCCGGGGCGGAGCTTTTGCGCGCAGCAGCCCATGGACGGCAGGACGGGCCCGCCCGTGTGCGGGTTGTAGAATTCCAGAAGCAGGTCGTCGAAGGCGCTGGCCTCGGACTCAAGCAGCGCGTCCAGCGCCTCCAGCGTCTTGCGCCAGGGATACTTGGTGAGGGGCGAGTAGGGTTTGTCCCACCGGTATTCCGCCGGCCTCATGCCGGGCACAGCAAACCGATGGGTGGAGGCCTCGTCGGGCTGAGTGACGGGCTGCTGCCTCTGCTGTGGATAGCGGGAGAAGAAAAACGTATCCATGGCGTCGATGAGGGAGGCGTCCAGGCCGTCGAGCCATATCATGGGTCCTTTCCCCTTGTTCTCGTGGTCGTGATAGGTCCAGGCCGGGGTCAGGATCAGGTCCCCTGGCTCCATCCATAATCGCTCGCCGTTGGTGCAGGTGTATGCCCCTTTCCCTTCCAGAATAATGCGGAGCGCCGCCGGCGTGTGGTGATGGGCGACGGCTGTCTCCCCGGGAACGATGAGCTGGATGGCCGCCACCAGGTTGGGGGTGGCGGCGAAATGGCGCCCCCCCTGGAGCCCAGGGTTGCTGAGTCCCAGGACGCGGCGCTCCACGTCCTCGGTGCCCACCTGGTCCGCGGCACGGAGAATTTGTTCCCTCACCACGGGCCATTTCCAGAGGTAGGGGACCGCCCGCTTGTGGGGTGGAAACATTTGCATCCGCCAAAGTGGATACAGGTTCAGGCGCTGGACGTTTTCGTAAAAATCGTCCGTCGAAGTCCCCCTCCTTTTTGTGGGCTCCTTCGCCGCCGCTTTCTTTGCCTGGATTGCCATGGGCGTTGCCTTCGAGGGTCGTTGCCGGGACGGCCCTAGACCGCGGCCCTCACTCCCGCCTTCCTCAAGTTGGGAAGCACTTCCCTGGACAGAAGCTTCAGGCTATTTTCCACCTCGCTCATGCGGAGCCTGCCGAAGACCGGCCGCAGCATAATTTTGTTCATGCCCAGGGTCTTGCCCTGGGCGAGGATCTGCTCGGTCACGTAGTCGGGGTCTCCGGAGATGGCAATGCCCGATGCCTGGAGGTCCTCGTAGGACCACCCCTTGATCTCCATGACACCCACGTGCTGCCCCTTCTTGTAGGAAGTGGACCGCTCGCTGAAGTACTTGTCTTCAACGCTCCGGCCGTACTTTGCAGGTGACCCGCCGAATTCCTCCGCCGGCCCTATGAGGAGAGGCGCCTCGGCCTGTTCCCGGGCCTTGGCATTGGTCTCCGCCACGTAGACGTCCCGGGACACGATACAGTGGTCCAGCCCGGGCTCCCACCCACAGTTTTCTTTCGCGTAGCGCCGGTAGTAGTCAAAGCTTTCTTGAATCTGCTCCGTCGGGGACCACGAGGCGGCCAGGCGGATTTTGTTTTTAGCGGCCCATTCGATGCTCTCGGCGCTGATGGAGGGGATCCAGGTCTCGGGCATGGGCTGCTGGAGCGGCCGCGGCAGGAAGGCGACGTAGTCCAGGTTCCAGTACTTGCCGCGGTGCTCGAAGGGCTCTTCCGCCTGCCAGCCCTTCCGGATAATCTCCCATCCTTCCTCGAAGCGCTCCCGGGACTCGGACGACGGGATCTGGAAGGCCCAGAAGTCCCCGCCACGAGTCATGCCCACCACCAGCCGCCCGTGGCTCAGGTTGTCGAGCAGGGCAAGTTCCTCGCCCAGCCTGACCGGGTGATGCAGGGGAAGGCAGTTCCCCATGAGGCCGATCTTGATCTCCTTGGTGAGCACCGCTGCGGCGGCGCAAAAGAGGTTGGGCGACGGGGAGAGGCCGTTGGCCGCCCGGGCGTGGTGCTCGGGGAAAAAGATCCCGTCGAATCCATAGAGCTCCTCCGCCTTCTTGATAAAATCCATGGCCTCGTCGTAGATCTCCAGGCCGAGCTGGCGGTCGTAGTTGCGTCCCTTCATCAGGTAGTCCCCGGTGACTCGCTTGGGATACCCGATACGGACGAAAAGCCAAACCTTCATAACGTTCTCCTTTAGTTTGTCGATTTCATAGAGTTCTTTGCGTTGAGAGTTCGTTGAGTTAATCGAGTTTCTTTGGTTTGTCGGGCTTGTTACGTTCATTTAGCTTGTCGAGTCGCTCGGGGAAGGCTCGTGGCCTGTAGGTTGTGGCTTGTGGGATGGATCTGGATTCTAGCCTACGAGCTACTGGTTACAAGCTACATGCGACCGACTTTTGACCAATGACTCTTGACTCTTTTCTATTCGCTATTTGCCATTCGCAATTCGCGTCCTGCCGGTTGACGATTAACGAATGACGTTTGACGAATTCCCATTGACCATTGACCAATAACTATTGACTCTTTTTCGTGAGCATGACGTCGGCAAGAATCTAGTTATACGGAAAAATTTCCTTCAAGGTCGGGCGCTGCGGCAGGAAGCCGTCCGCCTCGAGATAGTCCAGGCACTTTTCCACGCCGCGAACGTTCAGCGGCGTCAAACCGGACCGGTTGGGGTCCACCCCCAAAAGCTTGATCTCACGGCCGAACAGCTCCTGCTGCTCCGGCGTCAGGTAGCGAACTCCCACCGTGGCCGCCTTATCGAAGGCGGCGACCAGGGCCTTGCCGAGGCCGGGGTTCGCCTCCGCCACCTGCCGGCGAAGGCCGAGGCAGTGATAGAGGGGGTAGAAGTTCCGCCGTTTGAACCAGCCAAGCTGCGTGTCCATGTCCCCCACGGGAAAGCATAGGGTGGAGCTGCTTTTGATCATCTGCTCCAGGTCGCCGTAGGGCGTGGGCGTCTTGCTGGCGCCGCCTTCCACCACCCAGTTGAACCAGTGGCCCCCCGCCCCGCCGGGATAGATCACGGCGTCGAGCTTGCCGCTTTCGAGAAGCGGCATCATCTCGGAGGGCTTGAAGCCGCCGCGCTCCGCGAGGTACTTCCACTCGCCGCCCATGGCCCCGTCGCTCGTCACCGGCTCCGCCGCCAGCCAGGGCACCCTGTCCCGGGTAACTCCGTAGTCGTCGGCGAGAAGGCCGCGGAGATAGACGCTGGTCGCCCCGAGCACCCGCCCCATGCCGACCGTTTTACCGGCGAGGTCTTTCGGGCCGAGCGCGCCCTTGCGCATGACGAGCTTGCGGTGGTTCATGCCCCGCGTCACGAAGACGGGGACCAGCATCAGGTTTGGCTCCGTCCCCTTGGCAAGCCGCACCAGAAAGTCCGTCAGCACCTGCTCGGTTCCCGCCCACTCCTCCTCCACCTCGCCCCGCAACCGCCGCGACGTGCGCTGGTCGAACTCCGAGCCCTTGAACACTACGTCGAACCCCTCCACCTTAACGCTCCCCTCCACCAGCGCGCGGGTCAGAAATGCATCCGGTATCTGAATTTGAATCGCCGCCATTCTATTCGCTCCGTTTCCTTTTCTAGGTCCCCAGTATCCGAGTGCTGCGTCAAAATGCTTTCCGACTCCAATCTTCTACTCTTATCTTCGATTTTCTGACCTCCGATTTTCGACCTCCGACCTCTGGTCCCAACTACATCCCCACATCCGGCCTCTCGCCGTACTCGCCGGTCTCCGGCGTAATGAAGTAGCGCCTCAGCAGCTCTCTACCCAGGTCGATGATGCGCACGCGCAGCTCTTCCGCCAGAGTCTCGTCTTTCTCCCTGAAGGCGTTATAGATTCCCTCGTAGCAGGCGACCACCTCGTCCATGTAACCCGGTACGTTGACGTGCAGCGCGCGGTAGCGGGCGCAGGGATGGCCCATGATGGCCACAAGGCGCGCAAGCCGCGGAGACAGGGCCTTGTCCGTAATGGTCCGCTCGAGCTGCCCCCGGAGGTCCACGAACTTCTGCCGGTCGCCCTCGTCCACTGCCGAGCGGAGCCCCTGCACCAGCTGGCCGATGGCGTCCAGGTCGTCCGCGGTCATCTTCTGGCAGGCCAGCCGCATGGCGAGGCCCAGGAGGTGGCCGTGTATAAGGTAGAGCTCGTCGGCGTCCTCGGGGGTAATGTCCGTGACAAAGGCGCCGCGTCCGGGCTCATAGGTGACCAGGCCATCCCGCTCCAGGACGCGGAGCGCTTCGCGGATAGGGGAGCGGCTGATGCGGAGCTTCTTCGCCGTGTAAATTTCGTTGATTCTCTGGTTGGGCCTCAGCCGCCCGCTCATGATCTCGTTCAAAAGGGCATCCAGGGCCATCTGAACCAGCGAGCTGCTGGACCGCCGATTGGTCTTTCGTCGCGCCATCGTCACCCCTCCTGTCCACAGGACTGTCGACAAATAGACCAGGCCCATTTCTATGTCAAGCGACTTAGACGAGTACGTCGGCGGGACATTCCAAAAGCCGCAGGCCGGAGGCTAATATCGATGATTTATTAGTAAGTTGGGCGCGGAGGCACGATTAAGGGAAGGCGCACGTAAAGCGGCATTTAGAACACTTCTCTTTCTCAAACCGTCCAAATTCCTCCGAGAGGGATTCTAACTGTGCTTATTGCACGACCGTAATGCCCCGCTAGCTCATTAAGTAGAAAATGGTGTTTCCGAAAGGCACAGGCGGAGCAGCCAGACCGGTTTCATTTTTTTCGTACCTTTGCATAAGCCATCGCATGGGCGGTCAGGGAAGTTGCGAACGTGGTGAAGCTGAATTCAGGGTTGGGTTCGGTGAACTGGCCTTTCAAGCCGCCGGTTTTGTCGGAAAGAAGCAGACAAGCTCCGTCGTACAGCCGCTCTCGCATCAACCTCTCGCAAAATAGCTCATAGCGTCGTGCATAGGACGCACTCTTGAACTCTGGAAAGACCTCGAAATGCGGCTCGTCCGCCTTAACGGGGGTCATCGACCGCGGTGTTTCTTCCAGCAGCATCAACCAACCAAGCCAGGGCTTATGGGAGGGCTTGAATTTGCCACCCCGGTACGCAGTCAGGAGATCTATCGAGTTGCCGAGCGCCTCTTCCACCCGGTTGTTGAAATTGTTGCCGAAGGACGGACCGACCTGGGCTTTGAATTCAATGGAAGCCAGTAATTGGCCGTCCACGACGGCTACGAGGTCCCAATTCATTGTCGGTCTGAAGTAACCCGGTAGCGTGGTTGAAACGGTATGTATTGAGGAATCGGGCAAGCCGGCATCCGCGAGCAGTTCCGCGAATAGTTTTATAAATCCATTGAGGTGTTTACCCCCGGTCACTGCGCTTCGATTGCCGGTATCCTTTCTCCCGCTAACGTAGCCTTGCTTTTTTAGCTGTTGAGGTTCTTATTCTCCAGAAGTATCGAACGGCTTTCTTGACCCGATCCTCGTAATCCATCAGCTACTTGGCTTTGACTTCTGTGCTGATCCTGGCCTTGGAGAATAAAGAGCTTTTCGAATGCCTGATTCTTTTCTCTGCCATTTCAAAGTACCGAGGATCGATCTCGACGCCGATGGAGTGCCGCCCCCCATTTCGCCGCAGCCACTGTGGTTGTCCCGGTTCCCATGAAAGGATCGAGCACGGTATCCCCCACGAAGGAGAACATTCTAACCAGGCGCTCCGCCAGTTCCTCGGGGTACGGAGCGGGGTGATCGCGAGTGGACGCCCCGGTAAGGCCGGACCAGATGGCCTGGAACCACTGCTTGTGATTCTCCTCTGAGATCACGGAAAGCACCCTTGTTGCGACCGTCGGCTTCCGATAGCCGCCCGGCTTCCGCTCCATCAGGATAAATTCGATGTCGTTTTTGATGACGGCATTGGGCTCATAAGGTTTGCCAAGAAACCCGCCGCCGTTCCCTGACGCTTCGAATACGGCATTGGCTATCTTATACCAGATAATCGGCGCCAAATTGTCATAGCCGATGGTTCGACAATGCTCCTGAATCGACGAGTGAAGGGGGACGACGGTATGCCTGCCGTCGTTCTTTCTGCGCGACAGGCAAACGTCCCCCACCACGCAAATCAACCGGCCGCCGGGAACCAGAATCCGAAAACAGTGCCTCCAGACTTTGTCCAATTCAGCGAGGAACTCCTCATAGTTCTTGACGTCTCCGAGCTGGTGCTCGTGGTCGCGGTATTTCTTCAGAGTCCAATATGGCGGGGAGGTTACAACAAGGTGAACGGACTCGTCCTCCATAAACGATAAATCCCGGGCATCGCCGCGAACCAAACGATGTCTCGTTGAAAGTTTTTGGACCGCAGACTCGATCTCTCTTAGAAGTTTTTTGTCTTTCGCAATGCGCGGGATATCGGTCTGCGGGTTCTTTAGACTGGTAACCGAGGCTGGCAAAAACTCGTCTTGGTGCGGCGTGGAATTTAGCAGTGTCGCTGCCATGTCCTTAAATGAGAATGCGGTTCACCGACCGAGACAATGCGGCGATTGACCGAAACTCTTTGAAGTATACCGCCTTCCGCATATTTCCCAAGTTGGCTGGGATTCTCCTGCCTTTGGATGCGATTGTCAAGGAATTCAGGACACATTGGTTACGTCACCAGAGGGAGCTTGATCAGTACAGTTCGGTCCGATTCGCAGGAAGTTCCGAAACTAAGATGCACTCAAATATGCTTTAGGTGAAAAAAAGGCCAGGGTGCGGATCTCGATGCTCTCCCGCGGCGGGGCACCGGGGGGTGTGTTGGGGTCTCCGAAAGCCGAGTGGGCGGAGAAACGCGCCCGGCCGTCCTTTTCCGAATCGTAGACCTTGAATACAAGGGCCTCGTTCCGCTGCATTTCGGGAAAATAGAACCACCGGTGGGAGGGGTTGAAGGTGATGTGGTAGGTCTCCCCCACCCGGTCCGGGTACCGGCGCTCGGTGGGGATCAGATTTTTCGGGTCGAGGCTCGAGGCGTCCGCGATGGCCAGGGGGGAGCTCTGTACGGCTCTTGCGATGGGCCGCCATATCTGGATGATCGCAAAGCGGTGCTTGAGCAGTTCTTCCGCTTCGTCCCGGGGCAGGAGATCGCGTACCCGCTGCGGCCCTGACCACTCGGTGTAGTCGTTGTGCACCCTCCGCACGGGCTCGCGCACCTTTTTCTCTTCCCGGGTTTTGCCGTCTTCGGCCCGCAGCGTGTGGTCGAAGATCACAACCCTGGCTGCGCCGCTGAGTTCCTTCACCAGCCGCTCCATCTCGGGGTAGTACACCGACCGAAGCTCGTCTTCGCTGTAGAAATCCTTGACCTTGGTCTCGTGGCGGACAAAAACGAAGCCTTCCCGATCCAGGGAGAATGAATCGACGATGGGACGGCCGTTCTGAATGGTGACGGTGCGCTTCTCGTAGTTTCCCGCCAGCTGTTCGGGCGTCGCGCCCGGCTTAGCCGTGTGGGTCACCGGCTTCTCGCCTGTGTCGACGAGGTAGTTAAGGCTGGCCTCTACAAACTCCGCCGCCGCGCTTTGTTTTTCAACGTTTGCCACGACAATCCTTGGCAAATTGAATTTCAATTTCTGGGGACAGTATACTTCATTTCCTTTTCCTACCCTTCTGCCAGCCGCCTTTCTTAGGCTGCAAACTTGTTCCGACTAATTGTTCTACCTTTTCTACAAAACCAGTAGATCCCAAAGGCCGTCCGGTACGCAAGTGCAAATCATAATTGGTATTATCATTTTCACTACCCTCCGTCAGATACTCCCGCCAGTCATCCACTAATCCCAAGAGATTCCTCTCTTGGACGAGCCAATCGCCGTCGCTGAGCCCTAAATGATACCGTGCACTTGACCACTCCCACTCTTCCGGTCTCTGTATCAACCCCGTGCGAACCGGGTTCATCTCCACATATCGAACGGCGGCAAACAAATGACGTTCGTCCAACGGGTAAGAATGGAAGCGCTCCTGCCACAGATGACCCCGCCAGCCTTCACGGAAATTAACCATACGAGTGTATCTGCGATGAGCCTCTCCAAACGTGGCTGCAAGCGACTTGCTCTGGCGCGGCACCACCACAAAATGAGCATGATTGCTCATCAGACACCAAGCAATAAAATCCACCGAGTGCTTCGATCCCGATCGGGATAACAAGCCGAGGTATTCTTGGCGGTCCGCGGTAGAAAAGAACACATCCATCCTACGTGCGCCCCGCTGCACAACGTGATGCGGGGAATCCGGAACGACTACTCGGGCGATCCTTGCCATAGCGGCAGATTTTGCATCCGTCTCACGCTGCTTGTCAATTCCTGTATACTGTCCCCGGAATTCAATCGAAGTTATGATTACGGGACGCCGCTTCGTGTGAAGGCTTCATCGATGTCTGCGGGCAAGGACCTGTCCCTCCAGACGCCGTAGCCGCCGTCGTCATGCTCCAGGTTCCATTCCATGGCATCGAACATTCTGCCGGTAACGCCGCTCCCGTCCTGGGACGCGAGGGACAACATGAGGGGAACGATGTGTTCGGGGGAGACCGGCCTCCTTCCGGGAGGGAGCCCCGCGGCGATGCGCGCACGAATTGTATCGTCGAACCAGGCGCCCCTGGTGTGCCCGGGGATAATGGTATTGACCGCAACGTTCCGCTCCCGGATCTCGTCGGCCAGATAGAAGCTCATGGTGGCCAGCGCGGCCTTGGAGGCCATATAGGGCATTTCCCTGCTATTGGGACGGAGCGCCATGTATCCGCCTCCCCGGGAGAAATTCAGGACGCCGCTGCTGACGATATTGACAATGCTTCCCCGGCGCTTGTCCAGCATGGGGGCAGCGAATCTGCGAATAACCCTGAGGGGACCCAGCACGTTGACGTCGAACATCTTGACCCAATCTTCATCGGCCGTTTCCAGGGTCGTAACCTTGCCTGTCGAGGGGAACAGGAACATCTGGAGCAGCCCGGCATTGTTGACCAGGACGTCAATAGTGTCGAACTCTCTCAAGGCAACTTGATAGGCCTCGTCGATCTGGCCCTTGTCGGTGACGTCCATGTTCAAAATGAGGCCCTTTTTGCTCGCCTCCACCTCGCGGCGAAATTCATCGGCCCCTGCCCAGGATTTGTCCGTCGCCACTACCCTGGCCCCACTGGACAGGAAACCCCTTACCGAAGCTCGTCCAATCCCCCTGGCCGCTCCCGTCACAACCACAACCCGCTCTTTCAGCTCCATGTATTGTATCGTCCCTTTTTTTGAATCGACATTAATCGGGGAATACGATTCCAACTTTGATGTTTTTTAACGAATGAACTAACGGCGGCCGCGCTGATCGAGCGCCTCGCCCCACCGGGAAAGAAAAGCCGTGACGAATCCATGCTCGTCGGCCGACTCGGCGGCAAGCGGGGCCAGGGCCATCCCTACGGCCAGGGCGATGTGATACCCGATGGAACGGGAGGCCAGCGCACGCTGGTAGGCCGGATGCGAGCGGTTGACCCAAACCGTGGACTCCACCAGTCGCCCGAGCTCCAAGTCCTCAGGGCGATCTTCAAACTGGATATCGAGCCCGTAGTGCGCCGGCCTTCGCGCGCGGCCTTTGCCCGGCAAATGGAGGCGGTTATCCAGAGCCGAATCGGCATGGTCCGGTTCCGCCTGGCCTGCGTCTTCGCCGGCCGGCCGGTCAGCTGGCCGTGTCGCCGGTTCTTCCCCGTTCTCTTCCCCCTCGGCCCTTTCCATGACGGAAGCTGTAACTAATGAGCGCGGATCCGTAACTTTCCCGCTCGATCCGAGAGGCAGCCTTTTTTGCCCCCCGGAGTGCCGCTCTACGAGAGAATCCAGCAATGGAAACTCAACCGCAAGCTCTTCGAGCACGTGGATCAAGTCCCTCTGCAAGGGACGAACTTCCTTTGGACGCTGATCTTCTGCCGGCTCTCGCTGATCTCCCCAGGCGGCCAGTTGTTTCGAGACAGCTTCTTGAATGGCTTTACGGAAAGCAAGGTAGGTCGCGCCTCGCGTCCCGGCGCGGATGAAATCTCCCTTATTGAGAGTCAGGCAAGCGGCCAACTCCGGCACCTCGATCAACCCGCCCACTCGCTCCGGTTCTAAGGGCGTAAGCCCGAGCCAGTCCCATCCTCTCCGAATCACTTTGCCATAGGTGCTGATGGAGAGGCCCCGTCGCTCCTCGGGCAGCGGCTCTTCTTCACGGATTATATAGCCGTAGGCCGACGGCTTGCGTTTGCGCATCAAGCGAATTTCCAACAGTTCCCGATGCGGAGCCTCCCAAAACCGCTTCTCCAACGGCCGGCCGTTGACATGGACCACAACGCCCTTGGGGTAATGGGCGGCAAGAAACCCATCAAAGGTCGGATCAAGCAATGGTTGATAGTGGCGCCGTATGCTCGCTTCGAGAAAGCCCGGGTCCAGAAGGGGCGAAAGCACGTTTTGAACTTTAAGGCGTACGGCCGTCCCCTGATCAAGTGCCAGGCCGGGCGGCGGAACCCATTTCCACGGAGCGCGATGCCGCGACGCCATGCGCCAGGAAGTCGCCACATGGCTTTTACCCCTCCGTGTCTCGGTGACCACCTCGTCGCATACCAGAAGCCCCAGTTTGATCCCGACACCCGCAAATCCGATGCCCTGCCCGCGCGTTTTCGTCGTGGCGGCGATGTCGTGGTACCGGGCCAGCTCTCGACGGCGCATCCCGGAGCCGTTGTCTACGACTGTCAGCGTACTGAGCGCAGGGTCGGAATCCAGGCTGATCTGCCTCGCGCCAGAGTCCAGAGAATTGGCCATAATCTCCGTGAGAATGGTCTCCTCGATGGAACCCGGATAGGCATCTCGCAGATCCTCCAAGAGATGCTGCAGATCGACGCGCGTCTCGCCCATTTCCTAAATAGAACCCTCTGTCGCCTACTGTTCCAGTTGAACAGATTCCTGAGTCATTCCGGCGGCGAGTATAGGCCCGTCAAGTTGGGGTGTCAACGGAAAGACATGTCCGTGGTCGTGAAGCGTGAACGCAGCGAGCGCTACGTGCGGTCCCGACGGCGGTCGGGCGCGGCGGCGGCAGGGCTCGCACCGGCATTCTGCCTCCGGGTCAAGAACCCCAGGAGGCGGCCGTCCATCACTGCGAGGCCGAGCCCGATGAGACCCATGCCGGCAAAGTGCTTCGGCTCGAGCCGCTCGCCGAGAAACATCGTGCCGAGCAGAATGGCGCTCACCGGGATGAGGAAGGTGACCAGCAGGGCATTGGTGGCGCCCGCCGTAGCAAGCAGTCGAAAATAGATGATATAGGCCAGCGCCGTGGAGAACAGGCCCAGTCCCAGAACGGCGCCCCAAACGTCCGGGCCCGGCACGGGGAGCGTCCACGGCCGGTCGATGACCGCAGTGACGGGAAGCAAAATGAGCGTTGCGGCGACGGCTTGGTTGGTTGCGAGGCCAAGGGTCGACACGCCCAGGGCCCGAAAGCGGCGGCTCGCCACGCCGCCCACGGAATAAGAGATCCCGGCGCCGAGCACGGCGAGTTGGGCAAAAATATGGGCACCAAGCCCCCGCAGGGCGTCCGGACCGATCATGACCACCACACCCGTAAAGCCGACCAGCACCCCGGCCACACGCCCGCGGGTCATTTTCTCGTCATCGGTAAAAAAATGGGCGACGATAACCGCGGAGAATGGAGTTGCGGCGTTCAGGATGGAGGCGAGACCGCTGGCAATATGGGTTTGTCCCCAGGCGATGAGGCCGTAGGGGACAATGTTGTTGAGCAGTCCGATACAACCGAAGCCCACCCACAGGCGCCAGCTGCTCGCCAGCGACAACCCCTGCACGAGGGCAATCGCCCGGAGCACCACCGCCGCGAGCGCTAGGCGGAGCCAAACGATGGTCAACGGCGGCAGGGCGCGAAGCGCGATACTGACGAAAAAAAACGACCCGCCCCAGATGATGGACAGAGCGATTAGGAGGAACCACTCGGTTGCCCCCAAGAAGCTTTTGACGGCGTCGGCGGTTTTCATTCCGCGAAAAAAAGGATTGGGAGTCTTTTCACGAACGAATCGAAAGGCGGAACCCGTTTCCTTATCCAGTGGCCCTGCCCCGGTGAGCCGCTGCAGCGGCGTGCTCGCCAACTTCGAAGGTCAATTGCCGGGACCGCAAGTACCCGGCCGAGGACGCGTCATCCGTATCTATGGATAGGTTTCTTCACGCGCCGTAGGAGCGCGCTTGGAGGCTCAATCTCCTGACGACAACCGCCAGCCCTACTGAGAGCGCCATGATGAGCAGGCTTACGATGCCCGCCGATTCCCGCCGTCCGACTTCGGCAAACTCGATGGCGAGTATGGCCATGGTTTCGGTTCCCCGGGGAGCGAGCAGTATAATGCTGCTTACGGCGTTGGCGGCCATCATGAAGTTCATGGTCGCCAGCAATGCCAGGGTGGGGGCCAGCAAGGGGAGCCAGATCCCAAAATACGTGCGCAGCCAACCGGCGCCGGATACCCGGGACTGCTCTTCCATATCCGCGCCTATCTGGAGATAAATCGCCTTGGATATCTGCACCCCCGTCGTCTTGCCCTGGATCATCACCACCAGCATCAACGGCACGAGGGTGCCGTAGAGGGGAACCAGGAACGGAGTGCGCAGGAACAGCCAGAGGAGGCCCAGGCCTGAAAGCATGCCGGGGATAACCGCGGCGAACCAGATGAGGCTGTCCAGGTACTGGCGGCCGAACCATTTGGTGCGGACGATGGCGTACGCAATGGAAGAGAACACCAGGGGGCTGACAAGGGAGGCGAAGCCCGCGATCCACAGGGTATTCATTAACGAGTTAATGAATATCCCGTCCGTCAGGACCGCCTTCCAGTGGTCCAGTGTAAAGATCGGAGTCAGGATGAAAATCCCGCTCCGGGTCATGAAACTGCCCATGACCAGGCTTACCAGCGGCGCCGCGATGAGCACGACGAGCACCAGGACTACGCCGGCAAAAACCACCGGGGTCCACATGCCGAGGTCTATCCGCCCGGGCTTGAACCCCGAAGTGACCGTCGTGTACTGCCGCCGGTTAAGCAGCCACCTCTGCAGGGGAACGATGACGGCAACCAGGACAAGCGTGATGCTGGCCAGCGCCGTGGCCTGGCCGTAGAGCGGAGGGGTCCCGCGCACCAGTTCGTATATCTTGGTGGAATAAACAAAGAACCCGAAGGGCACGCCCAGCAACTGCTCGATCTCAAAGGACTGGAACATCCGCGCCACGCGCACGGCCAGCACCACCACCATGGGCGGGACCAGGAGCGGCAAAGTCACCCGGACCATTGTCAGGGCGTTGGATGCGCCGGAGACGCGGCTGGCCTCTTCGAATAGCACGTTCATGTTCCGGAATGACGGGGTCAGCAGGATGACCGCTCCGGCGATCCCCCCCCCGACCACATGGACCCACACGATGCCGGCGAGGCTGAATATATTGAACGGGGCACTGTCGATAAACGGAAGCGATGCCAGCAAGCGGTTGACGAGCCCCAGGTGCGGGTCAAGCATCAGCATCCAGCCCATGGTCACGGAGACCGTGGGAAGAAGGTACGCGATCCAGAACAGGAACTCGAGGGCATTGCTGAAGGGGATGCGAACCCGGGCCAAGACCCACGCGATGAGCACCGCGATGGGAAACTCGATGATGAGGGCGCTAAAAAACACCCCAAAAGTATTGCGCAGGGCCAGGAACAGTTCCGGGTTGGAGAACGCGATGCGCCAATTGTCGAGTCCGTAAACGGGCTCGGCTCTCAGGCTTCCGCTGGTATTCAAGCTGTGGAGCCCGATGAGCAGGACCGGATAGACGAAATAGCCCGTGAGAATAACCAGCAGGACGAGCATCAGCAAAGTGCTGGTCGCTGGAAACCGGGGCCGAAAGGCGACTCTTAGGGGGAGCCGAATTTCCATGAAGTTCAGGTCCTGTGCAACAGCTGCGACCTCTTCGACGTCATCATTCCGTCATGGAAACGTTATTGATTTGAGGGCAGGCAAAAACGCTGTTCCTTGCGCGGTGAGTCCACACGCTGCGGTATTTCCGCCATCGCCAAGGCCCCTGGACGCGAAAACTCTCCCACCGGGCCTCGGGAGAGGCCCGGTGGCAAGCGATCGCTACCTGCTTGGGAAGGTATTCCCTACCGGATCACTTTTTTTGCTGCGCTCGCCATTCCCTCGCCAGGTTTTTCACGTACTCTTCCGCTTCGCCCCGCTTGGCGGAAATGACGGGGTCCCCGTCGATGTAAACGTACGGGACCCCGGCCCGCCGCACCACGTCGGGCCGCGACATGTCGGTGGGGATGTCGTTGCGGTTGGAGACGATGTCGGGCAACACGTTTTGCATGCCGGTCTGCCCTTCTCGGGACAGCCAGAGGTTGAGCATCAGCTTCGCCGCGTTGGGATTGGCCGGGCGCTTCGGGACAAAGAGGATTTGCGATGAGCCGGTGGAGGTATACGCGCCGCCTTCTTTCAGCGCCCTCGAGATGTAAGCGACCGGCGCCCCTTGTTTCTTATATTTCGCAATCAGGGGATCGATGGTCCCGTGGAAGATGCTCAGTCCCTTCACGCCGGTGATCAGCCAGTCCAGCATCATATCTTTATCCGTCGTCATGGTCGGTTTCGTTTCCAGAATGAGCCGGCGCAGCCACTCGGCTCCGGGCGAGATGTACGATCGCAGCATGCTCCCGAGCACGCCTGATTCATCGATGTTATGCATCACGATCTTCCCGTGGTATTTCGGCTTCAGCAGATCATAGTAAGAGGTGATCTCATCGGGGTTGAAGATTTTCGTGTTGACGGCGATGTCGGCGCCGTTGACGGCTCCGGCAAACAGGTAGACCGCCACCCGGTCCCTGTCCCCGTACCAGTGCCTTCCCTGCCACCAGTGGGACGGATCTTTGACCTCGGGAAGGACAAGCCAGTCTTTGACAGGGTCGAGTATCCCCTCATTGTAAAGCGCCTGCCCGTTGGTCACGCCTCCCATGATGAGGTCCACGGCATAGACTCCCGCGCGGGTCTCGGAAAGGATCCGCTGGGCCTCGGCGGAACCGCTGCCTCCACCCATGGTGACTTGAATCCCGTACTTCTCCCCGAATTTGGCAAAGATCGGCTTGTACAACCGGGTAGCCGTACGCCCGGCGGATATCACGACCTTGCCTTCCTTCTTCGCCGCTTCGGCGAGCGCGTCCCACTCGCCGGATGCGGCCAGAGCTTCATTTAACGGGAGAAGAAGCGTGAAGACAGCGGCAACGATGCCAAAAACCCGGGAACAGAGACGACTTCCCATTTTCCACAGGCCGTTCGACACGGGACCTGCGTTTGAATTCTTCCTATTCATTCTCGAGTCCTCCTTTGTTTTTGACCCGTACAGAACGGGATTATCTTTCCTCCACCACGGTACCGGCTGAGTTTCTATCGGATTATTCCGCCCTTTGCAATGTGCGGCCCCGCCTCCTGCGGCCATCGCCGTTCAATGGATTTCCCTTTCGCGCGGTAGTTTATTCCCGCGGGCTTGGGGTGTCAACTCCACGGCGGAGGATTGATGATCAGGACCGCCCGTCGGCAGCCCCCGCAGAACTTGATCCCGCCATGCCAAGAAACACCCGAGCAGAACTATTGACTAAGTCTCTCGTTGTGTTATCGCATAAGACTGACCCGACTCTCGCCGGTGGAAAGGAGGTCATCCGCATGAAAAAGCATCATAAAAACCATTGGTTGCTCGCCGTCATAGGGGCCCTGGTGGCTGCGGGCTGCGCCCGCCCAGCTCCGAGACCGGTGGCTCCATTCGCCGCACTGGATTTGAGCCCAAAGCTGAAAGCCGGAGAGCTGGTGCAAAACACGGACAATTTTCTGGTGGTTCTGGATTCTTCAGGATCAATGGCAGAACCCTACAAGGGGAGTGCCAAATTGGACCTTGCCAGAAACTTTGTGGGTCGGATGAATCAGACCATCCCGGATATAAGGCTCAAGGCTGGGCTGAGGAAATTCGCCGGAAAATACAATCCCTTCGCCGACCAAACCGATCTGGTCTATGGTGTCTCCGAATTTAAGAAGCCGGGGATAGACGGGGCGCTAGGCACCGTTGTTTTACCCTACGGAGACACACCGCTGGCGCTTGCCATCCAAAAGGCCGGTGATGATCTGCAGGGAACCCAGGGCCGTATTGCCGCCATCATTGTCAGTGATGGAAACGGGACCATAGGCGACGCGTCGGACGCTGCCAAGCTGATGAAGAAACGCTTCGGTGATCGCCTGTGTATATTTCCTGTAGTCGTGGGAAATGATCCTCAAGGAAAAATAGAGATGGAACGGATCGCCCGGGAGGGAAGTTGTGGCTTTGCAATTAATGAGGAAGCCACGAGGTCCAGTGACGCCATGGCAAATTTCGTGGAGAGTGTATTTTTTGCCAAGGTGGGAGATCAGGATGGCGACAGCGTCCTTGACACCGCTGACCGGTGTCCCGATACACCCAGAGGCACCAGAGTAGACACCCGGGGATGTCCCGTGATTGCCAGAGCCGTGGAGGCCCCCAAAGCCGCCCCTCCTCCCAAACCCATGGAAGCTGCCAAGGTTATGGACTCCGACGGTGATGGAGTCCTGGACAACGCGGACAGTTGCCCCGGAACACCCAAGGGCGCCCAGGTGGATGAAAGCGGGTGCTGGGTCATTATCGGCGTCAGGTTCGACACAAACAAGGCGGATATCAAGCCGATTTATTATTCGCTCTTGGACAAGGTCACCGAAGTTTTGGAGAAAAACCCGACGTTGAGGGTAGAGGTGCAGGGCCATACGGACAGCACGGGAACGGCCCAGTACAATATGAGCCTTTCGCAAAAGCGCGCCAAGGCGGTAGCCGAATACTTCGCGAGCAAGGGTATACCAAAGCAGCGCCTCGAGACCGAGTCCTTTGGGTTAACGAAACCCATAGCTTCCAATAAAACCCGGGAGGGTCGAGCCGAGAACCGAAGGGTCCATCTGAATCCGCTTGAGTAGCAGCGGATGTTGTATTCGAGGGTGGTTGGGCGCTAAAGCTACATCCTGAAATCTTGCAGGCGAGTCGTGGCAATCCTGCCAAGAAATGCGATTATGCCGGTTCACCGTCTTCCCGGTGAGGAATCGCAATGTGATTCGCACAGAAATTAGCTGTCCCGAAATAATACTTGATCGGGCCCTGTATCCTCGTAGTCGGAGTCGATCAGCCGCTGGCAGATCACGCATGCGAGTTGGTCCCAGGAACTGGTCACCGCCTCGGAGCCGGCGGCTTTTTTCCCAGCGACGGTGTACTCCGACGCCGCCCTGGCTCGGGCGGCCTCCTCGGTGGCGGCCCGGACGATGACCTTGCCCTTATAACTGCTCCCCCGCCAGTGATCCGATTCTTTGCTCGTGGGGGTTAATTTCCAAATCGGCATCGATCTCGCTCCTGTTGCGATGGGATCGGACTCATGTATCCGATCTTTTACAGCCTGGCTTTTATCCACAATATATCGGCTCCGGCGTACCCATGCCATGGTCTCCTGCCTGCGCGCCGGCAGCTCTTCTGCGTCCCAACGCTTCCCCTCGCCCTCAAACCCTACCAGGCTACCCGCCGGGCGCTGCCGTCGCTTCGACTTCGAGGAGACACTTTTCGCCTGCGAATCCGTCCACCAGGCTGATCTCCAGTCCGGGCGTCTCACCGGCGCCTGACTTCCCCAGCAGGCTCTTCAGGGCGTCCGGCCTCTGGCTACGATGAAGGAAGGCGGAAAGCTTCACCACCCGGTTCCAGGTCGTCCCCGCGGCCTCCAGGGCGGCCTTGATATCCGCCATAATCTGGGGGACCTGATTTTCCAAACCCTCTTTGCCCGAGGTGAACCCCGAAACGAATACCACCGAATCGAAGCGGAGATAGCGCAGGTAAGGCCTGGGCGGCTCGAACTCGACCTGTATCCTCTCGGCATCCCGGTAGGACGGCCTCATGGCCACAAGGTCCAAGGCGACGTTCGCCCTCGAGTCCATGTGAGTGGGACTGACATAGCTCGAGCTCGGGGCCCTGGCCGTCCCGGAGAGAATCCTGAATCGCTCCATCGCCGCCCGGTTTCGTACGTCGCGGGTCCTTCCCCAGATCCGCGTGCGCACGGTGTTCTCCAGAGATAGGCCGCGCGCTTTGAGCTCTTCGGCGAAACGGCGGAATAAATCATGGGTCTCTTCCTCCGCCGTGACTCCCGAACCCGCTTCCCCGGAGATCCCGACGCACTCTCTACCAAGCCAGGAAAACACTCTTGCCCTCATGGTCGCCTCCACCGTCGAAGTCCGATGCCGCCGCCCAAGGATTGAAACGACTGCAAGCGGCACGCCGGATTTTTTTCCTCGCGGTAGTCTATTCCTGAGGCCGTGGGGGTGTCAACAAATGATCGCAGGCCGCGGGCGGGAGGGTCAATTGGGGCGGTCGTCTACCTCCCCGTTCTCGCGGTCTTTCCCGTGGATGGGGATCGTGGCCGTTGACTCTTTAAAGAGGATACGGGATAAGGCTTGAGGAGCACCCCCCCCTCTCAAGGAGTAAAAGCCATGAGCAAAAGCGAACCATCCGCGGTGAATTGGGCGCGACAAGAGTCGTCGGCTGCCATGGGCCCCCGGGTCTGGCTCGACATGGACCAAAAAGAGCTCGACGATGCCTACGATCAGACCTGCTGGGCCCAAAATATGGAACATGTCTCGAAGCGACGGCGCCTGGCCAGCGAGCGGACCCTCGCGCGCATCGGCCCCCCCGAGCAGGTCGCCTACGGGCCGACGGAGATCGAAACGCTCGATATCCACCGCTGCAATAGACCCGGCGCCCCGATCAACGTTTTCATCCACGGCGGCGCCTGGCGCGCGGGGCGCGCCAAAGATTCCGCCTTCATCGCCGAGCTGCACCTCGCCGCCGGCGCCCATCTTGTCCTTCCCGATTTCCTCTGGGTTCAGGACGCCGGCGGGCGCCTCCTGACCCTGGCCGAGCAGGTGCGCCGCGCCGTGGCCTGGGTCTACAAGAACGCCGCGACTTTCGGGGGAGACCCGAGCCGCCTCTACGTATCGGGCCATTCCTCGGGGGCCCACCTTGGCGGCGTGGTGATGATCACGGATTGGAAGAAAGACTTCGGGTTGCCCGCCGACACCGTCAAAGGCGCCCTCCTGGTGAGTGGTATGTATGACTTGAAACCCGTACGGCTTTCCAAGCGAAGCAGGTACGTCGCCTTCGACGACGAGACCGAGGAGGCGCTGAGCGCCCAGCGTCACATGGACAGAATCAACGCGCCTGTGATCCTTGCCCACGGCACCTGCGAGTCGCCGGAGTTCATGCGCCAGACACGGGACTTCGCCGCCGCGCTCAGGTCGGCGGGCAAGCCCGTGGAGCTCATTGTCGGCGAGGGCTTCAACCACTTCGAAATGCAGGAAACCATGGGCAATCCCTTCGGCCTTTGCGGACGCGCAGCCCTGGCAATGATGGGTCTAAAGATCGGCGAGGCCTGAGGCAAAGGCCAAACCACCGTGGTCATGTCGTGACGCGTGATCCCCGCTCGCAATGCGGCAAGGTTACACGCACGTGGTCTGTGATCGGATACGAGTGAGAACGCTACCATCCGTCAGCGGGGATTATTTCGACTTGGCGTAGTCGAGCATGCCCTGGAAATCGATGACCACCGCGGACTCGCCTCCCGCGGCCCAGGCATCGTGGCCAGAGGGAAGCAGACTCTGGCATCCCCAGGCAGGTCCATAAAAAGGAACGGGCGGGTTTTAAGGCGCCAATGGGCAGAGGCTCCCTCACTTTGCTTTGGCAGCCCAACGGCAGGGGGGAAGTCCCCCCTGCCGTTCAATCGACGCTGCGACTTCTCCGTGCCGACTACTTTTTAAGTTGCGGCGCGGCTTTTTGCGGCTGCGAACCCGGCTTTTGCTGCTGGGCCGGTTTCTGCGGCTGCTGACTCGGCTTTTGCGGTTGCGGTTGCGGCATGCTGATCACCTCCTTTACGCTAAAAACACACTGATCAAACGATCCTGATTTCCTGACCGGCGCACGATAACGCACCGGTTCGCGGGGAAATATGCAGACGACAAACCCCTTGCGCCGTTCTGGCATGCCATGGCCATGACCTCCCGGGTCGGCCGGACGGAACGGCGTGGAGGCTCTGGCAATTCTTTGGTTCCTGGGTACTGCGTCACGCGGGAAAGGATACCGTTAGTGTTTTGGTATCCCCCACAAGAACTGGACGGACAAAGGGAGGGAGGGAGTCGAGTGGTTGGCTTTGAAAACACACCGCAATATTCATTGATGGAACCAATCCGATCCTCTTAAACCCCCGTGATTTCTCTCGGCCCTGTCCTAGGGAAGGCTTCAAATTTACCGCACACGGGTCAGCTACCGAGTGTCTGCAGGTAAATGCACCCCTCCCTGGAAGCGGCTGGTTTATCAACGAGCAACTTCCGTGCCGTGGCCAAGATCCGGGCTGTTGTTGAATTTACCAAGTAAAAGCAAGCGTTTTCGAGAAAGGCAACGTTGCTTAATGCGACGCTCAGTTAAAGCCGGCTATCATAACTTCGCGTCGGACATGGGGGAAAAAAGAGTTTTTGCAAAATCCTACAGCGTGTAGCGTTTTAAGACCGGTTTCCGCCGCAAGCGTTCGGTTCCCCCCGGACAAAATATTCCTTCTTTAAACGCTCGGCCAAAGATTCCTCCTCCGGAGTCAGCTTCCGGTATTTTCGCTCGTAGGGCCATCCGTATCCCCACCGGTACCAGTTGTAAAAATACGGGCTGCCCCCGGCCCGAACACCGTCGTACATGGCCCGGGCGAGGACCTCGTTGCCCGTCTTTTCGGAAACGCATCGCCTGAGCCGGCGGTCGGCCGCCTGTCTTTCCTCGGCCGTGCCGCCCCGCCAATAGGCCAGGTCGTGCTCAAAGCAGCACGCGCACCAATCGGCACCGGTTATCAAAAAGCGGTCCGGAAAGAGGCTGCACCCGTCGCTCGTAAAAGGGCGAAGCCCAGTATCGGAAGAGCACCCGGCCATCATGGCAAGGACAACAAGGACCAGGGCCGCAGAGCGCACATGAATGACGGCGGGTGAGCTTGGTTGCGATGGTCTTTTGCGTGCGACAGCCCGGGCGTCCAACTCAGCTTTTCCCCTGATAGATCTGGATGACGTTCCCTTCGAGGTCGGCGATGAAGGCAATCCAGCCGTGGGAGACTTCGAGGACGTCCTGGACGATGCGAACGCCCCGCTCCTTGTATGCATCCACTACCATCTTGATATCCGGGACCTGGAAGCTGGGGACGGGACCAACCAGTCCCCGGGGCTCCTTGGATGCCTTACCGCCCTGGTGAAGGACAAGCGGTGGTCCCGAGGTGGCGAATTCGAAGTTGCCCCCCTCCACGCCATGGAGGGGCTTGAAGCCCAGGACGTCCCTGTAGTAGGCAACGGCCCGGTCCAGATCCTCTACATAGACAAGGAGCCGCCGTGCGGTGAAAAGAGTCGGCCCTGGTACCTGCGCCATCTCGTCCTCCTCCTTAGCCGGCCCCGCGCACCGAGTGGGGAAAGATCTCCCGCAGGCCAAACCGTTCCTTGAGCAGGCCGTCGGCCTGGAGGTAATCCATGAGCTTTTCGATGGTATGGACCTGCACTTTCCCCAACTCATAGCGGTAGGCGTCGAAGCCCAGGGTCTCCCGTTCTTCCTTGATCAATTTCTTTTCCTGCTCGTTCAAACGCTCTTCGCTCACGGCCCAGGCCTTTCTGAAGGCCTCCGTCAAGCTCTCTGACAACCCGGGGTTGGCCTCCAGGCAGTCCGTACGAAGCTGCAGGCAATGCACCACGGGATAAATGCGGCTCTTTTTGAACCAGCGGGAAATATCACCGGCGTTTCCCAGGGGCTGGTGGAGATCGGGGAAGCGCTCCAGGGTCCCCTGGATCATGCGGTCCCCGCCGTAGAGTGCGGCAAAACCATGAGCGCCGGGATGGATCAACGCGTCGATCTCACCCCGGGTGAGGCGGTCCGCTGCATCCCGGACCGCTTCGAGCCCTTCGGGCTGGTCGAACCGCCCTTTGAGCCAGGGGACTTCCGCGTCTTGCGCAGCCCCGTGGATCGAGTACCACTGGACGGCGTCTCTCGGAATTCCAAGTTCATCGGCGAGATAGCCCCGCATGTACACGCCGCCGGGGGTAAGCACTCGCGGCAGGGCGATCTTTTTACCCTTCAGGTCTCCAGGCGACAATCCGTTTTTCCGCATCAGCAGGGTCCGCTGGCGAAACCCGCCAAGCATGAAGATCGGTAGCGCCGTCTTGGGGACCCCCTCCCCCCGCTCCATCTCCAGAAGGTAATCGGTCAGCGTGCCGTCGCTTCCCTCCCACCTGCCCTCCCGTACCCCGTGAAGGCGGTCCGGAAGCGTAACCTTGGCATGGAACTCCACCGGGAACCCCTTCACCTTCACGGTGCCGTCCACAATGGCCCGCGTCCAGAGACTCTCACCGATGGCGATGCGGATCGCCTTTTGCCTATCAGCCATAATGTTTTTTTCCAATCTTACCGCCCATGATGGTCATGTTTCTTCTTTTGCTTTCCCCAGCGGCGCCGCCGCTATATCGACGACCATAGAAAATACTCCTCCGCCCTGTCAAACCGCCTCGTAAAAAATACAACCCAGGCGCCAGATCCCATGTTCTTCCAAAGAAATTTCCACGAAAGGACTCCCCTCTCCGCCGGTTACATCCGCGCTTTTGCTGATTTGACAAATCGGGCGGCGGCGATTAATTAATGAACAAGCGCAATCAACCCAGCGAAAGGGGAACAGCTCAATGGATTTGGCCTATACGCCCGCAAAAACCGGCTATGAAAGATGGATGGAGGGGGAAGGGATTCCCGTTTTCAAAGGGCTTGCAGTCGAAGACGTAACGGAGCTTCCCATGCAACCCTGGAAACGCCTGGGCGGAAAGGGAAGTTTTATCCAGCTCACGGGAGGAGGCGGCGTCACGGCGATGTACGTCGTGGAAATTCCGGGCGGAGGAGCCCTCAACGCGGAGCGGCACCTCTTCGACAAGGTCCTCTACGTCCTCAAGGGCCACGGCGCCACCGAGGTTTGGCAGGAGGGGCAGAAAAAACAGACCTTCGAGTGGGCGGAGGGGGCCGTGTTCGCCCCGCCCCTGAACGCCTGGCACCGGCTGGTCAACGGGGCCCGGGAGCCCGCCCTTGTCCTGGCGGTGACCACCGCACCTTTGGTTCTCGATCTGTTCCGGGACCCCCATTTCGTTTTCAACATCAACTACGCGTTCCAATCGCGCTACCGGGGCGAAGAGGACTACTTTCAGACCGGCAACAAGCGATACCAGGCCAACAAGGCCAAGATGTGGGACACTAACTTTATCGCCGACGCGAGATCGGCCCTGTTGGACGACGCCACGTACAAAACCACCAAGGGGCAAACCACATGCTTCGAGATGTCGGATAACTGCCTGGTAGGTCACATCTCCGACTGGCCGGCGGGCATCTACCACAACGCCCATTACCACGCCGCGGGAGCCATCCTCCTCGTGCTTCGTTCCAGCGGTTACATGCTCATGTGGCCAAAGGAGATCGGCATTCGTCCTTACGAATCGGGCAGAGAGGACAAGGTGGTCAGGTTTAACTGGAAGCCCGGCAGCATCTACAGCCCCCCGGACAGCTGGTTCCACCAGCATATGAACACGGGCCCCGAACCGGCGCGGCACCTGGCCGTGCGCCTCGGCAGCCGCAGGAACCCCACGGGCTTCCACGACGCCACCAGCGGCCGCGAAGGCGTAACCCTCAGCATTCGAGAGGGAGGCACCGTCATCAAATACGACGACGAGGACCCGCGAATTCGCAAAGACTTCGAAGCGGCCCTGAAGAAAAACAGCGTCGCCTCGCAGATGCCGCCCGCAAGCTACCGGTCGGACAGGATAGCCGTCTAGTCCGGCGCCAGACGCGGCGGCGGTGGCAAGTCATCCTACGAAAGATTGAGACCGGCTCGATCTCCGTTTCACCCTGGAAGTAACCGAGGTGCGGGGTCCCGGCTCTCCTGGGGTCGCCCATGGCTGGAGATAGTCCAACACAAAGCGGCAGTGTTCTGGTTGTGGGCGGCGGCATGGGCGGTCTCACGGCGGCACTGCGGGCCAGGGAAAAAGGCGCTGCCGTCACTCTCATCGAAAAGTATCCCGACCTTACCCACAGCAGCACCTTCATTGCCGGCGGCGGCTTTACCATCCGCGTCGAGCCTTATGGAGAATACACCCCGGCCCAGTTGATTCTCGCTTTCCAGGAAACCAGCGAATGCCGGTGCGATCTCGACTTGGTCAGCGTCTTTGCCCGCAGGGTCGCCGCCGACTTTGCGTGGCTGAAGGACGATCTGGGAGTCTCCATGACTCCAAACCCCAACCGAAAAGGGACGTTCATGGTGGATGGCCGGGGCGCCGCCATCCCTCCCCACATGGAGCGGGCGGCCCGGGAGGGAGGCGTCGACCTCCTGCTGCAAACCGAGGCGAAGCGATTCCTCACGGATGGAGCGGGCAGGGTCACGGGCATCGAAGCCTTGACACCCGCCGGCCCGAGGGAAATTCACGCCGGCGCGGTTGTCCTGGCCACCGGTGGATTTGAAGCCAACGGGGAGATGGTGCGGAAGTACCTCGGGGAAGAAGTCTACGCCACCGCATTCAAGCGCCGGGTCACCCCCCCCGGGCACACCGGCGACGGCCAACGCATGGCCATGGACGTCGGGGCGAGCTTCGCCCGGAAGCCCTTTCTCATACACTGCGGCGCGGAAGACAAGGCCTGGGAGAAGCCCGGTGTTCGACCCAAAAACCAGGGCGGGCCCACACGAGCCCTGCTCCGAACATCAAAATGGGGCCTCTGGGTCAACGGCAACGGGAAGCGGTTCGTCGACGAGTCGGCGGAGAGCGACACCGTTTCGACGGCAATCATGCGCCAGCCGGGCGGGGCGGCCGCCCTTATCTTCGACGAAGCCGTGCGGCAGCGATTTCCCGAAGAGGCCGAAACCTACGCGAAGGCGGTGCCCGGCGCGATCCTTGAGGGTCAGAGCCTCGGCGAAATCGCGGAGAAGATCGGAGCACCGCCCGCCGAACTGGCACGCACCGTAGGCGAATACAACGGCGCCGTCACCAACGGCAGGGCGCCGGGCCTGGAGATCCCGAAGGGCGCCTATATGGCCACAGCCGCGCCCCTCACCAAAGCGCCCTTTTACGCAGTCCACCCGGTGTGGTGTTCCATGAACACCGTGTGGGGCGGGCTGGAAATCGACGCGGAAGCGCGCGTGCTCGGCCAGGACGGCACTCCTATCCCCGGGCTTTACGCGGCGGGTGCAATTTTCGGCGGTGTCTTCAACGGGATCTGGTCACAGACCCTCTCGGGAGTGCCGACCTACCGGTCCAACCACGACCTGCTGGCAGCCTCTCTCCAGGTCTGCCTGGTATTCGGCCGCGTTGCCGGCGAGAAGGCGGCGGCCTATGCAGGTGATCTTGCTTAGCTATTTCGGAACGGATTGACAAAAGCAACGGTCGAGAATATATCTAGGAAAACTCTCAACAATTTACAGGAGGTTCATGATGGACGAAGTAACCTACAAACCCGCTAAAACCGGCTATCAAGTTTTTATGGAAGAGGAAGGGATCCCCATCGCAGAAGGCTATGGGATCGAGGACGTCACCGAGCTTCCGCGCAAGCCATGGAAGCGCCTGGGAGGAACGGGATCCTATATCGACTTGAAAGGCGGCGGAGGCGTTACGGGCATGTACGTTGCCGAGATTCCCTCCGGCGGAGCCCTCAACCCGGAAAAACACCTCTACGACAAGTTAATTTACGTTCTCAAGGGCCGGGGGGCCACCGAGGTGTGGCAGGAAGGTCAGAAGAAACAGCTCTTTGAATGGGGGGAAGGAGCCATCTTCGCCCCGCCCCTCAACACCTGGCACCGGCTGGTTAACGGAGCCAGTGAGCCCGCCATCGTTCTTGCCGTGACCACGGCACCGCTGGTCGTAGACCTGTTCCGCGACCCGCAATTCATCTTCAATAGCGATTACCACTTCAAATCCCGTTTCGACGGACAGGCAGACTACTTCAAATCCCAGGACAAGTACTACAAAGCTCATAAAACCCAGATCTGGGAGACCAACTTTATTTCCGATGCTCGCAGCGCCAAGGTCGAGGCGGCCCCCTACAAACAGGCCAAGGGGGGCCTCACCTGTTTCGAGATGTCGGACAACTGCCTCATCGGACATATCTCCGACTGGCCCACGGGCATCTACCACAAGGCTCACTACCATGCGGCCGGGGCCGTCCTGCTCGTGCTTCGTTCCTCGGGATACATGCTCATGTGGCCCAAGGAGCTCGGCATCCACCCCTTCGAATCGGGATACGGAGACAGGGTCGTCAGGTTCAACTGGAAGCCGGGCAGCGTCTACAGCCCCCCCGACGGCTGGTTCCACATGCACCTCAACAGCGGTAAGGAAGACGCCCGGCACGTGGCGCTCCGGCTTGGTAGCCGCAAGAACCCCACGCTTCTTCATGACGCCACCAGCGGGCGGGAAGGCGTGGTCACCAGTCTCCGTGAGGGAGGCACGCTCATCGAGCATGAAGACGAGGATCCGCAGATTCGGAAGGACTTCGAGGCCGAATTAAAGAAGACCGGAGTCAAAAACGCGATGCCGCCGGTCACCTATCGGACGGATCCAGTAAAAGCCGCGTAGATCATTTTTCCAGATGTTTCATGCAAAACAGGCCGCTCCTTTCGGGGGCGGCCCGTTTTTTTCGACTCAACCCTTTCTCACTCGTCGATTATGGCTCTACGCCCGCCTGGGCTTTGCCCGTCGCTGCGACAACTTCGATCTCGATGAGCATCGTCGGCAGGGCGAGCCCCACGTCGATCAGGAGTGTACCGGCGCGAGGATTTTCAATCAAGTCCGGCGCATATTGCTTAAAAAAGGCGCCGGTCGCATCCTTCATCTTCCAAAGATCGTCCCGCCTGGCGAGGTAGTAGTGAATGAAAAGGATGTCGTCCAGCGTTGCTCCCAGTCCGTCCAGGGATTCCTTAATGCGCTGCCAGCAGGCGACGGTTTGCTCCTGAACGCCCGGCCCGACAACCGTGCCGACTCCAGACTCCTGTTCCTTCAAGCTCGCCGGCACACGGTCGGTTTCCGGATTCCGGCCCGTTTGGCCGGATAGGTAGATCAACTTGCCCACTCGCTGCATGTCCAGGACGGCCGCTGATGCCCATGGCATCCTGCCGGTACGGTGAAAGAAAGGATAGAGCTTAAAGCCCGGGTATTCCTTGGCGGTGGTGATGTCGAATGTTTTAAACGCCATAAGCAACCTCCTGCAGAACTTTGGCCTGCGATTGCCGGGACTGGGAACGGTACCGGTCGCTTTACACTTTACGGGGACCGCTTGGTATGGCGCCCTTCGCTCAGTCGGCCCGCATCATGGGCCAGACAGGGAGATCGCCGCCCTCCCTCTTTTCAATCCAGTCCAGCGCTTCGTTGACCTGCTCCAGTCCGAAGAACTTGGGTCGGATGGGTGAAACGTCGAGAATCCCGTGGCGGCAGAGCTCCACGAGATGGTGGACGTCCCGGTAATTGCGCCCGTGGCAACTGGTAAACTCTATGGAACGGAGCATCAGGTAGAGATAGGGGATCTCAAGCATCTCGGGATTGTTGCCGACCAAAGCTACCCGCCCGCCGCGCTCCAGAGAATACAGGCAGTCCACGGTGGTTTGGATACCCCCCGGCGTTACATCGACGAGCACGTTGGCCCCATTGCCCTTCGTCAGCTCTGCGACCCTTGCCTTGATGGATTCCGTGGCCGCCGATATGGTCGAGATGCGCTGCGGGGCGATCTTCTTGAGGCTTGCGAGCCGCGTTGCGTCCCGCGCGATGGCGATGATATGAGCCGCACCCATGGCCATGGCCGAGAGCACCACTCCCAAACCCGTGATGCCCGTGGCCGCGTTCACGATGACCGTTTCCCCGGTTTCCAGGCGAGCCCTTTTGAGGGCCCGAAACCCCACCGCCATCTGGGACAGGAGAGAGAACCGATCGATATCGTCCCCGGGTTCCAGCTTTTCCAGATTGGTGGCAGGAACCCGGCAATACTCGGCCCAAAGGCCGTCCTTATAACGCATAAAGATGTCGTGACTGGCGAGGGTGACAAATCCCATGACCCTGTGGTTGAGGCACAGGTGTTCGCGTTCGCTGCGGCAATACTTGCAGAAGCCGCAGGTCAACGTGCATTTCACGATGACCCGGTCTCCGGCTTTCACGTTTCGGACGTCGGGGGCCGCTTCGGCCACTTCACCCAGCCCGTCGTGGCCGAGGGTCATGGGCAGGACGGGCAGATGTTGGCTCTCCTCACCCGGATGAACCCGGATCTGGCGGCTTCTCATGTGAAGGTCGCCGCGGTTCAGGCCTGCCCGAAGGACCCGGACCAGCACCTCACCCGGACCGATGTCCGGGATGGGGACCTCGTCCACATGCACAGCCTCCCCCAACCGATGAAGGCGCGCCGCTTTCATGCTTCCCTGCATAGGTCCCTCCGTTTAATGACATTAAGAACCACCGCCAACGGTGTGCCGTCAATTGATCTTGATCAAGACGTCCGCTAGGTCCGTAACACCGAGGGCTTCTCCTGATTACATAGGTTGAGGGCCGTCAGAGCGTAAATTCGGCTTGCATTGAGCAAGTCCTCAACCCCCAAGGTGGCATTACCACCCCCCGCGCCCAAAGCCGGCCCGTAGGTGATGGACGGTATGCCCACCTCGTTGTAGCAACTGATGTCGCGCCACATGCTGGAGAAAGACGGTATGGGAGGCTTCGGATCGTCATTGAGGACCACGCGATGGGCTTTGGTATTGGCCTCTACCAAGCGCTCAACCCCCTTCCCTTCGAAACTCGGACGATAGGTGGTTATCTCTACCGAACCTTCGAGGCCACAGCGGGTAAGCACCTGTTCGATCTCCCCCCGAATCCCAAGCGGATCGGCACCCGGCGGCATACGAACATCGAGATGTAGGTCACAGAATTGCACCGTTCGCGTAATCCGGTACGGCACCCCTCCTCGGATAGCGCCGATATTGACCTTGGGCTCCACAATTCCTCCGGGGGATTCATACCGATATGCCACTTCATAGCGATTAGCCCATTCAGCCAGGGCTTGAATAAAGCTGGCGGCTCGAACGATGGAATTGGGATGGGAAAGCGCCTTGGAGTACCGCGGTACGTATGGGGTGTACAGGGGTTCAACGGGCGTGTGAATCCGAACTTTGAAATAGATTTCGCCCGCTTCCACCCAGACGGGGCTAAAAGCGGTGGCCTCGCAGACCAGAGCATAATCGGCGACTACCCCTCTAACAATGGTGTAGCGAGTTCCCGCCTCTTTGCCCAAGTACTCGGGACTTTCGAACTCGTCCACCGGCTCCATGGTGGTCTCGCCCACCACCCCCACCAGGATGAGGTTTCCTTTGAGTTTGACCCCGCTGGATTTAATCGCCTTGGCGGCAATCAGCCAGGCGGCCAATGGCCCCCGGTCATTAATAATGGCATGGCCGTAGAGCTGCCCATCTTGAACCCAAGCATTGTGAATTACCTTGGGCATGGGCATAAGGTAGCCGGCTGACTCATCGTTGGAAATGGCCGTATCGATATGGCTATTGAAAATTAGGCTATAACCCCCTCCGCTACCAGGCAACGTGGCTACCACATTGGGCCGATGGGGCAGACAGGCAATCCTCCGGGGGCTAAATCCCTCCCTCTCGAGCCAATCGAACACATAATCGGAGATGGCCTTTTCCTCGCCGGTAGGAGAGTATACGTTTCCCACCTCCAAGGCCAGGGAGACCAATTCCTCCCGATCGATTCTCGCCAGGATATGCTCGATATCCGAACTGCTACCGTTCATAGCTTCGACACTATCCTTTCCAAATCCCTCCGGGCAAAAATCGGAACTGTACTGATCGACATCAGGTTATTTCTTACCTTACGTCCTTGTTCCCCGGATGCCGTACTTCTCCCAGTCCCGGTCCACCTTCTCCAGGGCCCTGGCCGAGGGGATGCAAACGGCGGAGTAGTTCTTGGCGTCGTAGCGTGTGGCGTCAATGATCATTTTGGAGGAAGTCACTCCTCGCTCGCCCTTTTTGGTTTTCGACATGGAAGGGTCTAGAACCACTCCCTGGACTTCTTTGATGATGTCCACGTCCCGATCCGGCTGGACCCGGGTAGCCACGGCCCATTCCACGGCAAGAGGATCGAAGGGATCCACGTCGTCGTCCACCACGGTAACCTGCTTCACGGCGCGTCCCGCCATGCAGCCGAGGACGGCCAGGCCGACGAACTTGCCGAAACCCTCGAAGGGCTTTTCCACAGAGACCACGGCGTGCAGGACCCCGGCGGTGGCCGGCGTCATGTGGATCTTCTTGATACCCGGCAACGAGATCTGGCGCCGCAACTCCGCCTCCCTGGGCACGCCGATCATGACGGTGGAACCGCTGGGCTGGCGTCCTTCATAGGTCGTGTCAAGAATGGGCCGGTCCCGATGGGTGATGGCCTTCACCCGGATGGCCGGGCGGGCCTTACGGAACTCGCTGTAGTAGCCCGTGAATTCCCCGAAGGGCCCCTCGTCATGGACAAGGCCGGGAAGGAACTCACCCTCGATGACGATCTCGGCAGAGGCCGGCACCTCCAGGGGAATTGTGCGGCAAGGCACCATCTCCAGGGCCTTTCCCCTCAGCGCGCCCGCCACGGCCAGCTCGTCGGTGCCGAACGGTAAGGGAGCGCAGGCGGCCATGGTAACCACCGGGTCCGCCCCGAGGACAATGGCCACGGGGAATGGCTTGTCGGGCTCCTTGTTCCACTGCAGCTTGAGGTGTCCGTAGGGCTGGATTTGGAGCCCCAGGGTGTTGCGATCGTGAATCTGGTTGCGGTAGATCCCGACGTTGCGCGCTCCGGTGACGGGGTCCAGGGTCACGTGGCAGGACAGGGTGAGGAAAGCCCCCCCGTCGTGCGCGTTCCAGGTGGGCACTGGAAGCCGGCCGAGATCGACGTCGTCGCCTTCCATGACATGCTGCTGGCACGGACCTCCTTCCACCGTTACCGGTGGGATGGGATTGGCCACCCGGCGGTTCCACTCCTCCGCGACCGCCTCCGTATCGACGCCCAGGGCCAGGGCATAGCGGCGGCGCGTAGCCAGAAGACCCACGGCAACGGGGATATCCATCCCCCCGGGTTTCTCGAACAGTAGAGCGGGACCGCTCTCCTGTATATTTCTGTAACTGACGGCGCCGATCTCCTGGTTCAAGTCCACGGGGACCTTGATCCGTACGAGCTCTCCCGCCTCCTCGATAACTTTCAAGTAACTGCGGAGGTCTTTGACCGGATATTCCTTTGCCATCACGACGCCCTCTTGAGTTCAGTCACGTTAGGTTGCCCGCTTTTCATCCCGCCTGCGATCCGCCATTGGGGATCCCGTACCGGCTCCACTCCCGCTTGACCCGTTTCATCACCTCCACGTCCGGCTCGCAGACCAGAGGGTACTCCTTGGCATTGTAGCGGGTGGCGTCGATGATCCACTTGGAGGTGCGGGAAGGGCCCCTCTGCTCGTCGTGGTCCATGGAGGGGTCGAGAAAAACTCCCGTCACTTCCTTCAGGATCTCCACGTCCCGATGGGCCTGAACCCGGGTCCCCACCGCCCACTCCACCGCCACCGGGTCGAAGGGATCGATGTCGTCATCCACCACGATGACCTGCTTGATGTAGCGTCCGGCCTGGGTACCCAGCACCGCAAGACCCACGTACTTGCCGAAGCCTTCAAACGTTTTTTCCACGGAGACCACCGCATGGAAGGCGCCGCCTCCGGCGTCGGTCACGTAAACGTTTTTCAGTCCGGGAAGCTTGACGGTACGGAGAATCTCCGCGTCCCTGGGCACACCCGTAAGAACGGACGATTCGTGGGGCGGCATGCCCTCGTAAGTCAATTGCAAAATGGGGTTGTCCTGGTGGGTGATGGCCTTGACCCGGATCACGTCGCGCCGCATCATGGGCCCGCCGTAGTATCCCGTAAACTCGCCGAAGGGCCCTTCTTCGCGCTGCATCTCGGGGTCGATTTCCCCTTCGATGACAATCTGCGCCGTCACGGGAACCTCCAGAGGGATGGTCTTGCAGGGAACGAGTTCCATGGGCTTGCCCCGCAGCGCGCCGGCCACGGCGAGTTCATCGGTGCCGAAGGGTAACGGGGACGTGGCGGTAATCACGACCGTCGGGTCCGCGCCCAGGATGAGGGCCACTGGGAACGGTTTTCCCGGCGCCTTTCTCCGCTGCAAGGTGAGATGAGTATAGGGTCCCGAGAGAATTCCCAGGGTGTTGCGGTCATGGACCTGGTTCCGGTAGAGACCGACGTTGCGAATCCCGGTGATGGGGTCCTTGGTGAGATGGCTGCAAAGGGTCAGATAGGGCCCCCCGTCAAGGTCGTTCCAGACGGGAACGGGGAGCTTGGTGAGGTCCACCTCGTCCCCCGTCAATACGTTTTGCTGGCAGGCCCCTTTATTCACGATCACGGGCGGCAACGGATTTCCGGCACGCTGGTTCCAGGTTGCCGCGATTTGATTCGTCTCCACCCCCAGGGCCAGGGCGTAGCGGCGACGGGAAGCCAGCAGATCCACAGCCATGGGCATGGTCGAGCCCCCGGGGCGCTCGAAAAGGAGCCCTGGTCCTTTCTTGTGCAGGTTCCGGTAGCAGATGGCGCCGATCTCCTGGTTCAAGTCCACGGGGACCTTGATCCGCGCCAGCTCTCCCGCTTCCTCGAGAACGGTCAAATAGCTTGGGAGATCCGTTACCTCACCACGGGCCATGGGTCTTCCTCTTCCCCGCTCCCGGCGGCATGGATGCGCTTATGCAAATCCACGATACACTTCCTCATCGCTGGTCAATTTGAAAGCACCGTTATTTTGCCAAATCCCGTGCAGGATGGAAAGTGTCAGTGGCCGCCACCGCCGATGCCCACTTTCCCGCCGAATATACGCGCGAGCAGCGCCGTTATGATCACGATGATGGACGTCATGAAGGCCACCACCGATCCGCGTTCGAACTGGCCTCCGAAGGCATAATCGAGCGCGAGCAGGGCCATGGTCCGCGATTGGGCGGAGCCGAGAAGAACAATGGTGCTGATATCCCGCGCCGCCGACATGAAGCCCACCAGACCAACGACAATGAACGTCGGCGTCATAATGGGCAGGACCACCCGCCGGTAGCACTGGAGCCAACTGCCTCCGCTGATGCGCGCCGCCTCTTCCAGCTCGGGACCGATCTGGAGGAGGACGCTTTTGGTAATCTGGACGCCGAAGGGCATGCTCTTGATAAACAGCGCCAGCACCAGAAGGTAGACTGAACCGTAGAGAAACAGCAGCACGCGGGTCTGGAACACCGTCCAGAGCAAGGCAAGGCCCATCAGGATTCCCGGAATTGCCCAGGGGAGCCAGGAAAGGAAATCCAGCACCGCGCGGCCCGCAAAACGCGACTTCACCACGACGTAGGCGATCAAGCCGTAAACCACCACCCCCGTCGCCGCCGTGCCGATGCCCACGACAACGGTGTTTTTGACGGACTGCAACAGGAACGGATCCTGAAGGACCCGATGCCAGTTTTCCACGGTCCAGGGGTCTGGAATGTTGAAATAGCCGAAGGCCCGCATGAAGGTTCCCATGGCAAGCACGATGACGGGTGTCAGGGTCACGGTAATAGCCAGCACGAGAACCAAAATAAAGACCGGCCAGCGCCACTTGCCAAGCGATACGGGGCGCGTGCTGAAGCCGCGGCCGGTCACGGTCCGGAACATCCGCTTGCCCACGTACCAGCGCTGCAGGAATACGAGGAGCAGCAAAACCAGCAGGAACATGGTACCCAGGGCCGTCGCAGGAGCGTACTCCGGGGGCTCGTAGGCCACCAGATCCCGTATCTTTGTCGAATAGACGAACAGCCCGATGGGAACGCCGAGCAGCAGCTCGATCTCGAAGGCTTCCATGGAGCGAATGAGCCCGAGCACCGTGGACACCAGGATCGCCGGCATCATGAGCGGGACGACGACCCGGAAGAGGGTCCCTAACGTGCTTGCCCCACAGCTCCGCGAGGACTCCTCCAGAGTTGCATCCAGGTTACGGAAGGCCGGCGCCAGGAGCAGCACCTTGACCCCCAGTGAGGTGGTCATATGGACCCAGACGATCCCCCAGTAGGAATAGACGTTGAACACGGCCCCGTCGATAAAGGGCAGTTTCTGCAGCCACTGGTTCAGCAGTCCGAACTTGTCGTCCAGCAGCAGGATCCAGCCCAACGCCACGGGCAGGGACGGGAGGAAAAAGGAAATCCAAAAGGTGAACTCGAGGCCGCTCTTCCAGGGCAGGTCCGTGCGAGCAATCAACCAGGCCAGCATGACCCCGATGACAAGGGCGATCGACTGGCGGGTTATCGCCAAGGAAATCGTGTTCCACAGCGCCGCGACAATAGAGGGATCGTCGAAGGCCTGCCTCCAGCCGTCTAGGCCGTAGGTGGGGACCTGCCCGGGCCGCCCCAGCTGAAAGCTGTTGAAGAGCAGCAGGATGAGGGGCGTCAGCACGAGAAAGGCGACGACGCCGAACAAAAGGGCCATCAGGATGGTGGCCGGCTCCAGTTTAAAGAATCGAAGCCGCGGCGATTCAACCGTTACAGTCTCGGACGTTGGCTCAGACATAAGACCCTCTCCCGACTAGGGTTTTGGTTCTGCGTTCACCACAGGGTTCGCCTGCCGTTGATTTAAACGCCTCAGCGCCGGAGAACCTGCTGCACCAGGCTTACCACCGCCTTCTTATTGTTCATGGCCTTTTCATCGTAGGTCTTGATGGCGCCCGGTTGGGGCACCCGCCACGGGAACGTATGATCGGTAGGAACATCGACCCTGGCGCTTACGTAGCCCATGTTCCGGGAGAAAATGGTCTGCGCCTCGGGGGAAAGCAGCCAGTTGAGATACACCCTGGCCGCATTGGGGTGAGGCGTGTTCTTGTAAAGCGCGGTGGCGCCATTGGCCGGGCTCACGTCCGAGCCTTCCTTGAGTTGGCGAGGGTCTACGATGTTGATGGGAAGTCCCTGCTTTATTTTACGCTCGACGATGAAGTCCGCCGTGCCGATGAGCAGGGGGAAGCGGCCGTGGCCCAGATCGTCGGATTGCGTGGTGTAGTCCCGGTGCAGCACTAGGTCCTGCTTCGCCAGGGCCCGGATGAAATCGGGACCCAGCTGGGGATGGAGATAAAAGAACGTGAAAGTGGCCTGCCCCGGTCCGGGCTTTGTGGGGTCGTCGATGGCCATCTTGCCCTTCCACTCGGGCTTCAACAGGTCCTTATAGGACGTGATTTGTTTCGGGTCCACAAGCTTGGTGTTGTAAAAAACCGTGCCCCGTTGGAATGGGGTCATCACCGCGAGCTCGCCGTTCGGGCCCATGACCTCGAGCCCGCCCCCGCGCCACTTGTTGGGATCCGTAACTTCGGGCAGGATCAAGGCCGGCTTCAGGGGCGCGAAGGCCCCGGCCGGGATCATCACCGTCAACGCGGTGGTCGTTCCGTGGACGAACACGTCCCAGTTGAATTGACCGGCTCTCAGCTCGGTCATGATGCGGGGGGAGAGCTCGCGGCCGGAAGCGCCGAAAAAGTCGACTTTGATGCCGTACTTGTCCGTGAAGGGCTTCGTGAGGGAATCACGGGATGGAACGCCCGCAGGTCCGGATACGGCGACAACCCCTTCTTTCTTGGCCGCCGCGAGAACCTTTTCCCATTCTTGCTCCCAGGCAGTTTCGCCCACTGAAGCGGTCCATAAGACCAGGAGCGAGGCAAAGACGAATAATAAGAGTTTCTGCATATCTTGCTTACCTGCCTTTCAAAATTTGTCGAGTTCGTTCGCAGGATAATTAAGTAGCCGTTTGCTATCATTTCTACCCGCTCCTGTCAACCAAACTATGGCCCCAACAACCCGTGAGAGCGCTTCTTTTGCAAGGATAACGCGGCCCCGGACCGGCCATCTTGCTCCTACTCCACTTGACAGAACGAGGGCCGGTTGTTTATGTTTCCACTCCACGAGGTTGAATCCCCCAGAACACTTTTTTGCCATGAAGCGCCAGAAGGGAGAGCTGCAATGCAAGGTACGATGAAAGCCGCCCGTTTTTTCGGCTCCAGGGGCCCCGACGGTAAGCAGGACGTCGTCAGGGTGGAAGAGATCCCCATCCCCGAAATCGAACGCGGCGAAGTTCTCATGCGCGTCTTGCGCGCGGGCCTCAACCACGGCGACCTGCATATGAGGGAAGACGGTATCACCTACGAACCCAATGTCAACGCCATCCCCTACCTTCCCATGACCATCGGCCACGACGGCATCGGCGAGGTGGTGGAGGTGGGCCCCGATGTCACGAACGTTCGCCCCGGCGACCGGGCTGTGATCTTATGCGCCATCACCTGCGGCTTCTGCAAGTACTGCCGCACCGATCGCCAGAACCTCTGCCCGTCCCACAAGACCATGGGCTTCGTGGCCAACTTCGGGGCCAAGAAGCTGTCCGAGCGGCTGATGCGCTACAAAGATGGTCTGTGGGCGGAGTACTGCCGGGTGCCTGCAACCAACCTGGCACCGCTCAAGCCGGAGGACGACCCGGAGGTCATGAGCAAGGTGTCCCAGATCGCCGTGGGTTACCGCGCCCTGAAGCGGGCGCGCTTCCACAGCGGCGAGACCCTCATCGTGCACGGGGGCTCCGGCATCACGGGCATCGGCACAATCATCAGCGCCCTGGTCATGGGGGCCTCCCGGGTGATCGCCGTGGCCCGAAACCCCGTACCCCTCGAACAGGTCCGGGCCATCGATCCCCGGCGCGTGTTCACCGTGTCCCTGGGGCGCGGCGAGTCCATCACCGAGCGGGTGCAGGAACTCACCGGGGGACAGGGCGCCAGCGTTCTGGCCGACGTGGCTCCCGCGGGCGCCGAGACCATGGTGGAGTGCCTGAAGAACCTTGAAGCCGGCGGCCGGGTAACGCTCATCGCCGCGAACCCGGAACCCCTTCATATCCCCATACGCTATCTCATGATTCGCAACATCGAGTTCACAAGCACCACGGGGCGCCACTACGCCGACGTGCCGGAGCTACTGGAGCTGGCGCGCGCCGGAGTCATCGATACCAGTCTCATTACCTCCCGGTCTTTTCGCCTGGAAGACGCCAACAAGGCTCTCGATTACATCAAGACCCGCGGCGACAACGATCCCCGCTGGCCCATGTACGCGCCGGGCGCCTAAGGCTGCCGGCCGGGACCCAGCGCCTCGTCAAAGAACAAACGCCGGAAAGGAAAACACTATGGCCATGGAAGAGAAACCACGCACCCACGCACGCCCCGTGACCACCCGTTCACGCTTCGTCCTCGAGATCGCTTCGGAGCTCGTCGGCATCGAGGAGTGGAAGCACAAACAAGCCAAGCTCAGCATGAGGGAACAGGGGGCCGCCGAGTGGGCCGTCACCTTTTTCGGCAGCGACGCCCCCAGCGGCATCGACGCGGTGGCCAATGGGGAGGCCGACGTCGGCATCATCAACCCCGTGGAGCCCCTGACCATGGCCTACCGCGGCACCGGGCCCTTCAAAAAAGCCGTCCCCTTCAGGGTCATTACTATCATCCCATCGGCTGATCAGCTAGGCTTTGCGGTTACCGACAAGACCGGCCTCAATTCCCTTGCGGACATTCGTGAAAAGCGCTTTCCCCTCAGGGTTTCCCTTCGGGGCCAGCGGGACCACTCGGTGCAGTTCATGGTCGAGCATACCCTTGCCGCTTACGGCTTTACCGTTGACGATATTCGCTCCTGGGGAGGCCAGGTGCGCTACGACCGGGGCCTGCCCGACGCTCCTAACCGCATCGGTGCGGTTGAGAAGGGCGAGGTGGACGCTATCTTCGACGAGGCCGTCAACGTGTGGGGAGATATGGCCCTCGATTTACACATGCGCTTCCTGACCATCGAGGAACCCATCCTCAAGAAGCTGGAAGAGGCTGGCTTCCGCAGGGGGCTCATCACCAAGGTTGCGGCTCCCAAGATCACCAGGGACGTCATGTCCCTGGACTTCAGCGGTTGGGCCGTTTTCACCCGGGCGGATGTCCCCGACGATGTCATCACCTTTATCTGCCGGGGCCTGGAGGCCCGTAAGGACAAGATTCCATGGCAGGGACAGGGCCCCCTTCCCGTGGAGCGCATGTGTCTGGACGCTCCCGACACTCCGCTGGACGTCCCGCTGCATCCGGCGGCGGAGCGCTTCTGGCGCAAGCAGGGATACCTGCGCTGACGTGAGAACGGCAAAGAGCAAAGGGCAAATAGCGAATAGAAAAGAGTCAATAGTTATTAGTCAATGGTCAATAGCAAATAGGCCCCACGCTCGGCAACTGCAACAAACGCAAAGAACTCGGCGTACTCAATAGACTGGGGAAACGCGACAAACCAAACAAACTGGACCAGCTACATAGACCCAATAGACTGAACGGACTAAACAACCCACCAAACACAGAAAACTCTTGAATCGCAATCAACGCAATAAACCCAACAAACTCCATAAGCTCAACAAGCTAGGCGATCTTCGTGGTTCGACCTTTCCGCGCTACGCGAGTGCTACGGCATAACAAACCGCCGCCTATTCGTGCGCGACGCCGCCTTTGGACCCGAACTTTCGAACGGCGATGGTGAGGACGGTGAGCCCGGCGATCATGATGACCCCGAGCGCTGCGACCTGGGGCAGGAATCCGTCGTCGTAGAGCTTGATAATGTAGACGGGAAACACGACGGAATCCGGGGTGTAAAGAATCGCCACGACCGAGAGGAGCTTGGAGACCAGGATAAAGAGGTAGAGTCCCCCTGAAATCAAGAACGGCAGAATGAGGGGCATAGTCACGGTGCGCATAGTAGTCAGGAACCCGGCCCCGCTGGTGGAGGCCGCCTCTTCCAGCTCGGCATTGATCTGGGTGACGCCGGCGTGGGTAAAGCGGGTGGCGATGGGCAAAAAATGGATCCAGTACGCCAGGGCCATCAACCAGATAGAGCCGTAAAGGGGGTTTCGGAAGGAGAGGAAAACGATCATAAAGCTGAGCCCCACCACGATGCCGGGCACCGCGTACGAGATAAAGGCAAAGAAATCCAGGACGCCGCTCCCCTTGGGCTTGAGCTTGATCACCGTCCAGGAAATCAAGGTGGCAAGGATCATCCCGCCGAAGCCGACGATGAGGCCGAGCTGGACGGTGTTTTTGACGGCGAGCAGGAATTCCCCCCGTCCCGCCAGCTCCCGATAGTTGTCCAGGGTCAGGACGGCCAGGGCCTCCCTCGAGGGGACCTGATAGAGGGGCAGAAACGAGGCCCATACCATAATCAACAGGGGCAGGATAAAGGCGACGAAGATCACGAAGAGGAGAATCCCCGCGTATATCCCCCTGGCCGCGCCCAGGTCGATGATGCGGGGCGTGTAGCCCTTGCCGGTAATGGTGGTGTATCGATACGATCCCCTGGTGACCCGCTGGTAGAGCATCAGGCCAAGGGTCGCAAAAAGCACCAGGACCATGCTGTAGGCGAGCCCCAGGCCGTAGTCGGGGGGGGAGATCAGCCTGACGGAATAATAGATGTTCGTGCTGAAGACGTGAAAGCCGGCGCCGAAGCCCATGATCAAGGGAACGTCAAATGCCTCCAGCGCCCGGATAAAGGTCAAGAGACACACCCCTGCCACGGCGGGCATCATGAGCTTGAGCGTAATGCCCCCGAAGACCCTGAACTTCCCGGCCCCTGAAACGTAGCCCGCCTCCTCCAGCGAGGGGTCCATGGCCTTGAGGGCGGCCCCGAAGAGCAGGAACGTCACCGGGACCATGGACAGCCCCTGCACCCACATCATGGCCGGGAGGCTCTGGTCGTTGAAGATCGGCCGCTCGAATCCCAATCCCATCCACAGTTGATTCAACAGGCCGATGTTGGGGTTCAAGAGCAGCACCCAGCTGATGGCCTTGAGAAGTCCCGGTGTAATAAGGGGGATCAGGATGAGCCCGTAGGCCACGTTTTTCAGGGGGACGTTGGTGCGCTCGACCAGAACGGCGGCGGAGCCTCCCACCAGAAAGGCGACCACCATTGAGCCGAAGGCAAAGATAAAGCTGTTGGCGAGCATGGCGACGGCGGACGGATCCACGTAAGCGTCGATGTAGTTGACCAGGGTAAAATTCTTAAGACTAAAATCCGAAACCTCCCCCACGGCCAGAGCCTTGAAGCTGTTCCACACCATGGCCAGCAGCGGGATCAGGGTAAACACTCCCACAAACACGGCCACGGAGGCGAGCACCATGAACCGCATGGAAAGCAATGATTGCCATTTTGCCGCGATGGTGCCGTTCATGGATATTCCGGGGAGTGAAGCCTGGGGGGGCTCTGCCGTCAGGATGGGAACCTCACCGAGGGGCCAAGCAGCCTGAGCGCGTTCTCGCACTCGATCTTCCGCCTGACATTTGCCGGGATTCCCAAAGCGTCCAGTTCCCCCATGGTATAGAGGATGCCTTCCTCCAAAAGCGTATAGGGATAGTCGCCGCCCAGGACGATAACGTGGTCGCCGGCCTCGGCCATCACCAGGGAGAGGGCGTGCCGGTCCTGGGTATGGGTGTCGAGCCAGAGGTGGGACAGATAGTCGCCCAGAGTTTTTTGAGCCCAGACCGGAAGCGCCTCCCCGTGCTCCTCGTGGACGCGCCTTGCCTGGCGACGGTGGTACTCCCAGCGGCCGCAACAGATGGGGGTCATTCCCCCGAGCTGGCAAAACATAAATCGGACGCCGGGGTACCTGTCAAAAGTGCCGTTGGTGGCCATGCGGAGAATGCACAGGGCGTCGTCCATGAAAAAGCCGAAACCGCCCCTCAGAAACATATTATCGAGACGCAGCGCTTTCATCCAGACGTCGGGAACGGTGCTGGGATGGACCAGAATCGGGACATCGCGGTCCCGCGCGACCTGGAAGATCGGCTCGAAGACGGGGTCGTCCAATGCGATCCCCCCGTAGCTCGCCACAAGGCCGATGGCCGCCATGGACGGCAGGGAGAGCGAGCGCTCCAGTTGCCGGATGGCTTCCCTGCCCCCGAACGGGTTGACCGAGGCCGCCGCCAGAAGCTTTCCAGCCGTGGAGGCCAGGTCCGCCGACATGGAACGGTTGTACGCCTCCACGGTCTCGTTCAGGTCGTCGCCCAATTTGCTGAGACCATCGAGGAGAGAGCCGGGCTCGACGATAACGCCGAAGTCCACGCCGGCTTTTTCCATCAGCTCCAGATGAACCCCGAGGTCCCGCCAGCCCGGCCGCGCGGCCACAATGTCCTGAACGGCGCCCCGCCCCGCCCGGTGCTTTGAAAGCTGCTCGCTAAAGGCAGAGGGAAGGTAGTGGACGTGGCAGTCTATGCGCTGCGGGTTGGTCATCCAGCCTTACCGGGCTCCGTCTCTACTCCTTCTACCTCTTTCTCCCCTTTTTCTTCACGCCCAGTTGCTGCAACCAGAAATTAACCGACTTGGCGTTAGTCTCTTTGGTAACGGCCCAATGGGGAAGAACGCTGAAGGTAAAGCCGCGCTCCTCGAGGTCCTTATTGGCTTTGGTGACTTTGGCCAGCTCGAGAGAATTCACGAGGACAGCACGCGTATCGGCGTAGGGAACCAAACCTTCCCTGGAGGTGATGTAGTCGGCAAAGAGCCGGGCCGCGTTGGGATGGGGCGCCTCTTTGAGAATGGCCAGGGAGTGATTGCCAGCAATGAGGTGGCCCACCGGAAGCATCTGTAACGGCGCGCCCTTCCAGATGGCGCGCTGGGCCGTATTGGCGGCGTTCCAGATCAAGAGGGACGAGGTCCCCGCCGCCAGCATCTCGGTGGGGCCCGTAAATCCCCGGCTGACCTTCGGTTTTGTCGCCGTGATCACGTCGCTCCAGTACTTGAAGGACTTGTCCCAATTGAGCTCCCGGTCGCCCTTGCGCCAGAAATAAGCCGTATAGAGCGCCGTATCCTCCCCGGACGTGCTGGCCAGGGCCCTGCCCTGCCACTTGGCGTCTATAAGGTCCTCCCACGTTTTCGGCCAATCGGACTTGGCGATGGTCTTGGTGTTGAAGGTCGGAACCTTGGCCGAGGCGACAATGCCGCGATAAAAGTTATGGTCGGGCTGGTGCACCCACCCTTTAGTATTGGGCCAATTGTATTCGGCCAGCAGGCCTGCTTGGAGGATCCGCCCCATGTTCTGATCGGCGAGGATGCTCAGGTCATGGTTGTGGAGATTTGCCTTGGCCTCTTCGATGGCCTTGGTCGCCCCCTCGGCGCCCCGATGGCGCCAGGTTTTTACATTGATAAAGGGATACTTCTTCATGAAAGGGGCGAGAACCTCCTTCTTGTTCAGGTTACTGATATGCCAGATGACGACCTCCCCCTCCTTCTTCGCTCCTTCGATCAGTCGCTGCTCCCTTGCCTCCTTGCTTTCCGCGGCGTTGGAGACCGACCCCGCCGGGAGCGCGGAGAGGACCAGCGCGATCAGGCAGCCGATAATTCTGCATGAAACGAACATAGAAACCTCCTTTAATCTAGTACTCGACCTCGCCCTTGACCGGCCTTGCGGCCGGCGACAAAATTCCAATACTTTTTTAACAGTTAAGCCCCTTTAGCAAATGATCACGTTCCCTGTCAAGCTCGGCTCCGTCCCGGTTTCTCCCTATACCGGCCGATGCCCATGAAGTTTCCGGGCTCCGCTTGACAAGAGCCTTTGCCACCGGTTATGGTCCGCTCAGGACGCGTTTTTTCACGAACTGTAATTATAAATGGGCTCAGGGGGTTGAATGAAGATTGCGGGACGGTATTCTTTTCCGGGAGCGACCAAAAAGGTGTGGGATTTGCTCACGGACCCAAAGGCGCTTCAGCACTGCACGCCGGGCTGCAAGCAACTGGAGGAGGTTGGCACGGACGAGTACGCCGCCACCATGCAGATCGGCGTCGGGCCCATCACGGGGACCTACAACGGCAAGATCCGAATTTCGGACAAGGAAGAACCCAATCGTTACAAACTGCACGTCGAGGGGTCGGGAGCGGCGGGCTTCGTGCGCGGCGAAGGGCTGTTGACCCTCGAACCCGAGGAGGCCGATAAAACCGCCGTCATAGTCAGCGGTGACGCCCAGGTGGGGGGTCTGGTCGCCGGCGTCGGCCAGCGCCTGATGGAAGGGGTGGCCAAGCAGTTCATGGGCCAGTTCTTCAAGTGCATGGCGGGCCAGCTCGCAGACCGCAAGTAGCCCTTTTCCCGCCCGCTTTCAAGAAGCGGCTTCACTCATCGACGAACGCAAGGCTTGGAGGAATCGATGGCAGTTCAAGAAATTCGCATTCCGGCCCAGGGGGGGGACATCGGCGGCTTGCTGGCGCTTCCCCAGGGCGGCGGGCCCTTTCCCGGGATCGTGATGGTTCCGACGGTGCGCGCTTTGGACGACTTCGCCTTTTACGTCGTTGAGAGGCTCGCCTCCGAGGGCTGGGCGGCACTTGGAGTCAATATCTTCGACCATCCGGGCGTCCCCGAGGATCCCTTCAAGCGTCCCGGCGCGCAACCCGACCAGCAGATCCTCGCGGACCTGGACTCGGGTTTTGACCTTCTCAAGAACGAGCCTGTAGTCCAGGGCCAGCCCGTATTTGCCTGGGGCTACTGCCTGGGAGGACGCTTCTCGCTCCTGTGGCCCACCTACCAGAAAGGGCTCGCGGGGGCCGCCGCCTTTCACGGTTTTCCCACCAATGACACGAAGAACCCCAACACCCCGGCCGAGCCCGCCGGCCGCGTAGCCGAGCTTCAAGTGCCCGTCATCGGTCTGTTCGGCGAGGCCGACCGCCTGGTCCCCATGAAGGAGGTCGAACGGTACCGGAGCGAGCTCTCCCGGCAAAATAAAGACTTCGAAATCCAGACCTATCCCGGCGCCGATCACGGTTTCACCAATCCCAAGGGGCCCGCGTACAAGCCGCAGGCCGCCGAGGATGCCTGGAACCGGGCCACCCGGTTTTTACGCCGTTTGACCGACACCCGAACCCGAACGGCGCAAGGAGCGGTTGATGAAGCCTCCACGATTTGAGTATCACGATCCGAGGTCCGTCCAAGAGGCTGTGAAGCTCCTCGGCGAGCAGCCGGGGGAGTGCAAGATTCTCTCCGGCGGCCAGAGCCTGATGCCGCTGCTCAACATGCGGCTCGTACGCCCCAAGGTGATCGTGGATATCAACCGTATCCAGGAGTTGAACTACGTGCGCCCATGGAACAACGGCATCGCCATCGGCGCTTGCGTACCCCTGCAGGCCATTGAGACCAACTCCCTGTTCGCCCAACGGATCCCCATTCTCCGCGAGGCCGTGCGGCAGATCGCCCACCCTCAGATCCGCACCCGCGGCACCGTCTGCGGCAGCATCGCCCATGCGGACTCTGCGGCGGAGTTGCCGGCCCTGGCCCTGGCCCTGGACGCCGAGATGGTCGCCACGGGTCCCAGTGGAACCCGGACCATTCCCGCCAGTGATTTTTTCGTCAGTTATTTTACAACGAGCCTCGGGTCCAACGAAATCCTCACGGAGGTCCGTTTCCCGGGCCCGCCCCAAGGCATGGCGTGGTCCTTTATGGAAGTGAGCCGGCGCCATGGCGACTTCGCCCTGGTGGGAGCCGTCACCGGCCTCGCCGTGGACTCCAACCGCAAGGCCGCCACGGCCGCCCGGCTGGTATACTTCGGCGTGGGTCCAACTCCCATTCGGGTACAAGAAGCCGAACAGGCCCTCATGGGACAGCCCCCCGGCGCTGCGGCATTCAAGGCGGCGGCGGACGCGGTCAGCCGATCCCTGGATCCCGACAACGACCTGCACGCATCCGCCGAGTACCGGCGCGCGGTGGCAGGAACTTTGACCCGGCGGTCTCTCGAACAGTCCTGGCACAAGCTTGGAGGCAATTGATGGCAACAACTCGAACGATTCAGCTGCGCGTCAACGGCGCGGATTACGAAGGCACGGTGGAAGTCCGCAGGACGCTTGCCGATTTCCTGCGGGACGACCTCGGCCTGTGCGGCACCAATGTCGGGTGCGAGCACGGCGTGTGCGGCGCCTGTACGGTTCTGATGGACGGCGACCCGGTACGTTCCTGTCTCCTGCTCGCCGTCCAGGCTGAGGGCATGGAGCTCATGACCGTCGAAGGTCTCGCCGGCGCCGACGGCAAGCTGCACCCCATTCAGGAAGCTTTTCGCGAAAAGCACGGGCTCCAGTGCGGATTCTGTACTCCGGGCTTCCTCATGACGACCTATAAATTGCTCAAGGCGAACCCTAACCCGAGCATCGAGGAGATCAAGGAATGGCTCTCGGGCCACCTGTGCCGATGCACCGGCTACGAGGACATCCTCGAATCGGTCAAGCTGGCCGCAGCGCGCCTGCGCGGCGAAGGCGGCGGGCCCCGGGCCGGGTCCCCGTCGTCTTAGAGGAGAGACGCCCATTCCTCAACGCAGAAAGGAAGAAACCCCTATGCGCAAGAGCTATCCTTTGCACCACGAGGGCGGCTACCGTGCCATGTGGGGCAAGGGGTGCGTTGCCCGCGGCTCCTTCGCCTTTCTCTCGGGCACCGAAGGGATCGATCCGGGGACCCTCAAGGTCCTTCCCACCATGGGCGAGCAGGTCACCATGGCCTGGGACAAGATACGGGACAGGCTGGCGACCATGGGCACTTCCTGCGACCAGATCGTGCAAAAGATGACCTTCGTCACCGACATGGACGAATGGTTCCGCCACGGTATCTGGTATCAAAACCGCTGGCTGCAAAAGAACTGCCCCAAGCTCCTGGAAGAAGAACCGGCTGGAACCCTGCTGGGAGTTTCGCGCCTGGCGCTACCCGAGATGCAAGTGGAGATCCAGGTGATCGCCGTCATCCCGGAATAAATAAACAGGCAGGAGCCCTATGGCCGAAAGCACCAAGCCCCCGCACGTCCTTCCCATCAGCCAGCCACGCTACGTGGCCCGCGACGTTCCCCGCACCGAGGATCCCATGTTGCTCACGGGCAGGGCGGAGTTCGGCAACGACATCCGGCTGCCGGGGATGCTGCACGCGGCTATCCTGCGAAGCCCCCATCCCCGGGCCCGCATCAAGAGCATCGATACGTCCAATGCCGAGAAGCTTCCCGGGGTGGTCGCCGTTCTTACGGGGCAAGAGGTCAAGCAGTGGTCGAACCCCGTTTTCGGCGTCCCGGAGGGATGGACGGGCCATGCCCTGGCCGTCGACGTAACCCACTGGGCGGGAGAACCCGTCGCCATCGTCGCCGCCAGGGACCGCTACATCGCCGAGGACGCCCTGGAGCTGATCCAGGTCGACTATGAGCCCCTGGAACCCGTCGTTGATGCCGTGAAGGCGGCGCGGGGCGAGGGTCCCGTTGTCCTCGAGGGCAAGGAGAACAATATCGCCTACGCGCGCAAGTTCTCCTACGGCGATACCCAGGGGGCCTTTACCGAAGCGGACTGCATCGTCAAGGAGAAGTTTCGCTGGCACAGGAGCAGCGGCAATTCCATCGAGACCTGCGTCTGCATCGCCGACTGGGATCCCGTGACCAATTTGTTGACGCTCCGCGGCAGCCACCGCTCGCCCCACTTGATCCTGCCCGCGCTGGTGTTCGCCCTGGGCCTCCCCTCTTCCAACATCCGCATCATCCAGTCCAACCTGGGCGGCAGCTTCGGCGTCAAGACGTTTGCCCGATACGTCACCCTGCTTTCCCTGCTTGCCAAGAAACTCGGAGGGCGTCCCGTCAAATGGACCGAGGACCGCATCGAGCACATGATCGGCAACAGCAGCCACGCCTGGGACCGGTTTTACGAATGCGAGCTCGCCTTGAAGCGAGACGGCACCATGACCGCCTTCCGGGTCAACATGATCGACGACATGGGCGCATTCTCCGAATGGCTTGCCGTAGGCATGGTCATCAAGCCCATCCTTGCCTTCGGCAGCTGCTACCACATCCCCAGTTTCGAGTACGACTGCAAGGCGGTGCTGACCAACAAGGTTCCCCAGGGCCCCATGCGGGCCTTCGGCCTGCCGCCCCATTTCTGGGCCCTCGAGCAGCTGATGGACATGGCCGCGAAGGAGCTCCGCATGGACCCCGTCGAGCTCCGTCGGCACAACCTCATCCCCAAGGACGCCTTCCCGTACGAAGTGCCTTCGGGCAACCTCTACGACAGCGGCAACTATGAAGAAGGCCTCAGGATGCTGCTGGAGAAGTCCGGCTACGAAGAGCTCAAGCGCGAGCAAGCCAAAGCGCGCTCGGAGGGCCGGCTGGTGGGGCTCAGCGTGGTGAGCAGCATCGAGCCGGGACTCACCGGCCCCCCCATGCTGTACCTGGCATCGCCGCGTATTTTCACCCGCACCTCGTCGCCGGAGGGCGTGCTCGTTCGCTTCGATCAGTTCGGCAAGATCATCGTGGAAGTGGGCTTCCCCCAGGGGGGGCAGAGCCAGCACAGCTTCGTGCGCCAGATTCTCGCCGATTACTTTTCCATGACGCCGGACGACGTCCGGGTCATCACCGTGGACAGCCTCACCATGCAGCCGGGAACGGGACCCATCTCGAGCTCGCTGGCCATCGCTCTGAGCGGCGCGGTCATGGGGGCCGCCAAACGGCTAACGGAGAAACTGGCCCGCGTGGCGGCGGTGATGCTGGAGGCCTCCCCCGAAGATATCGAGTTCTTCGACGGCCAGTTCCGCGTGCGGGGCGTTCCCGAGAAGGCCCTTCCCACGATAAAGGTGATCATGGCTATGGCCATGCGCCCCGACCGCCTTCCCGAAGGAGTCGACGCCAATCCCGAAGCCACCTACGTGTGGAACCCGCCCGATCGCAACATTCCCGACGAGCAGGGCTGGGGCCGCTACAGCGTCACCGCCACCAGCGCCCAGCACCTCTGCATGGTGGAGGTGGACGGGGAAACGGGCATGGTGAAGATCCTGAGATACGTCATGGTGGACGACTGCGGCGTACGGTTGAACCCCAGCGTGGTGCGGGGCATGCTTCTTGGCGGCTTTGCCCACGGCGTGGGGGCGGCGCTGCTGGAGGAATACGCCTACGACGAACACGGCCAGATCCTGACCTCGACCTTTATGGACTACCTGCTCCCGACCATCTCGGATGTTCCCCACACCGAGCAATACGAGATGTGCACTCCTTCACCCATTACGGAACTCGGCGTCAAAGGCGTGGGCGAGGCGGCCATACACACCGCGCCCGCCGCCATCCTCTGCGCCGTCAACAATGCCCTGGAGCCCCTGGGAGTGCGCGTCACCGAGGCCCCCTTCTCGCCCTTGAGGCTCTGGAACGCCATCCACGGCCGCGCAAAGGCGGTCTGATCGTTCTCGACAGCGCGCCGCGCGGCGGCTGGGTTCTCGACCGCAACGATCGGGGCTAAAGACCTCCCCGAAATCAGCTACGGCAGGCACTCACGGATCTTGGCCAAGACAACGCGCGGGCTGAACGGTTTACAGATATAGGACTCGCACCCGGCCTCGAGCGCCTTTTCCTCATCGCCGCTTAACGCGTAAGAGGTCACCGCGATGATGGGGATATGGCGGATCGCGGGATTCTCCTTGATCCGGCGCGTCGCCTCGTAACCGTCGAGACCGGGGAGCCGGATATCCATGAGAACAAGGTCGGGGCGATGGATGCCGGCTAGAGTCACCCCCTCTTCCCCTGTGGCTGCTTCAATCATTTCATAGCCCGCGCTGGTGAGAAGGTCGCGCAGGATGCGCCGGTTTATCTCGTGGTCCTCGACGACCAGAATCCGCTTGCTCATGGGACCTCCGGTTGGCGTTCAACTCTGAGCGGCAAGGTGAACGTGAAGGTCGAGCCCATACCCAGTTTCGATTCAACCCAGATGCGTCCGCCATGCATCTCGATGATCCGCTTCGCAATCGCGAGCCCGAGGCCTGTACCGCCCTTGGACCGAGAGTTGGCGCCATCGACCCCCGGACTCGGGCCCCGGGTTTGCCCGGGCGGCTCCACCTGCTGGAACTCTTCAAAAATCCTCTTCTGATCGGCCGGAGCGATTCCCGGGCCGGTGTCGGAAACCGAGACCAAAAACGATCCGTCCGCAATCCTCGCTTCCACCCGGACCTCGCCGGCCCCGGCGAATTTAATCGCGTTGCCGACCAGGTTCATAAGCACCTGGGAGATTCGTCGCTGATCTCCCTTGCCGGGCGGGAGATCCGGCGGCATCGTGACCTTCAACGTGAGATTTTTCGTTGCCGCCAGAGGCTGGATTGCGGTAGAGACCGCCTGGACGATCTCCTGCATGGAGTATTCGTGGAGCGAAAGGGTCATCTGGCCCGCCTCGATCTTGGAAAGGTCGAGAACGTCGTTGATGAGGCCCAGGAGGTGACGGCCGCTTACCTGAACGTCCTCGAGAGCGCTCCGGATCCTTTCGGGAACCTCGCCGTAGATCTTGTCCAGGATCATCTCCGTGAGGCCCAGGATGCCGTTCAGCGGGGTGCGCAGCTCGTGAGACATATTCGCCAGGAACTGCGACTTGTGCCTGCTGGTCTCGTCCAGCCTCTCATTAGCTGTCGCGAGTTCTTCAGTTCGATCTGCCACCTTCCGCTCCAAGCCGGTATAGGATTCCTGCAATTGCGCCGCCATTTTGTTGAACTCATCCGACAGGGTTTCCAGCTCGTCGCCGGTCCGGACATCGATCCGCTGGTCGAGCGCTCCCATCCCGATCCGGGCCGCCCCTGCCTGGATGGCGCGGATGGGGGTGACCATTCTTCGGGCGAGAAAGAGGCTCGCGAGGACCGACAATCCGATGCCAAGCAGAATAAGTAGGGCCGTGCGATAGATGGATGCGTAAAGTGGCGCGAACGCCTCCCCAAGTGGCAGATCCACGAAAACGAGCCAGCCCAGAGGTGTGATGGGAGCGGATGCCGTGAGGACTTGGCGCCCCTCACGGTCCCGCGCGATTGTCGCGTCGTCCCGCTCTTTGCGCGTTGGATCGAACCTTGATCGCGCTGCCTCGATGTGAGCCAGGGAAGAAAGGTCAAGCTTCTGCAATACCAGGCTGATATCGGGATGGGCGATGAGCTGCCCGCGGCCGTCCACCACATATGCGTGGCCCGCCTTGCCGACCTTGATCTGGGAGACGACATCCCAGATGAACTTTAAGTTGACCTCAGCCACTGTCACGCCTGCTTCCTTTCCCTTCCCACGGACCGCGATCGTCATGTACGGCTCGGACTCTCTTCGGAAATAGACGGGACCGAAGTAGGTCTTCCCTGGCTTGGCCGTGTGGAACTTCGGGTCCGTCGAAAAGTCTGCCTCGCTTCCTACTACGTCCAAGGCGAGGCGGGAAACCTTGAGCAGCTCGCGGCCGGAGCCGTCGAGCCAACTGACTTCAGTGACAGGGGGAGCCTGGCGAAAGAGCCGGAGGTACTCAAGACGGCGCTCTTCAGACGCCATGCCTGCGCCAATCTGGGGTTGGCCGGCCAGACCGACCTGTCCCTCGATCTCCCTGATGAACTGCTCGATCCGCAATGCCGCGGCCAGCGCTTTCTCACGCTGGACGGCGGTGAGAGCCGCCTTGTGATCCTGGTATGAGAAATAAATTTCAATAAGCCCGCTCGCGAGCAACGCACCGCTGACCAGGCCGGCGAAAACGACCACGTATTTCCTGAAGAGCCGGCCCTGCTTCATTTTAGATTTCCGAAATCGCCAATCCAAAATCCAAAATGTCTTCACTCGATCGCCTGGTCCACACGCAGGAGGATAGACTTCGGGATCGTGAGGCCGAGCGCCTTGGCGGTCTTGAGATTGATCACCAGTTCGAACTTCGTTGGCTGCTCCACGGGGAGATCGGCAGGCCTGGCACCTCTGAGGATTTTGTCCACGTACGTGGCAACGCGCCGGAACATTTCGATAACACTCGCACCGTAGCTCATGAGCCCCCCGGCGTCCACAAATTCTCGCCTGGGGTATATCGCCGGGAGACGGCTCTTTAACGCGAGGTGGGTAATCTGCGCCAGGCGAGAACTAAATCGCGGACCTCCGAACCCGAGGGCCGCGTCAGCACGCCCCTTGCTCGCGGCTCGGAATTGAGCCTCCATATCCTTGTAAGCTTGCACGTCCAGGTACTGGATCAGTAGGCCGAGCGCCCTTGCGGCCAGTTCTGTCTCCTTTAACGATTCCGGGGCCCCCGGTTGGGTCGAATCCCCGAAAAAAGACACACGGGAGAGCTTGGGGACAATTTCCTTTAGAAACTCGAGCCGTTTGCCGGTGAGCTCCGCGCTGTAGGAGGACAATCCAGTAATGTTCCCGCCAGGTCGCGCAAGGCTCGCGACAAACCCATCGCGCACAGGGTCGGGGCCCTGCCCCATGACAATGGGAATCGTGGTTGTCGCTTTCTGTGCCACGCGGGTCGTTGTCGAACCCGATGTGATAATGACCTCTACCTTGAGACGCACCAGTTCGGCCGCGAGCGCGGCGCGGCGACCGGGTTTTCCCTCTGCATATCGATACTCAATGAGGATGTTTTTCCCCTCCACATACCCAAGCTCGCGGAGCCCCTGCCGCAACGCTTCGACGTGGGCCGTATGAGCGGCCGGGAAACCCCCTAGAAATCCTATCCGGGGGACCCGCCCCGACTGCTGCGCCTCGGCGACACGTATACAACTCACGAGCAAAACGGGGATTGCAAGAAGCCCTGCCCATTTGAGATTTTGGATTTGCGATTTCCGATTGTTGAAGCGAGAGCCCAAGGATCGAATCGAAAACGGCTTGTTCATGCCTTCTTCTCCATGATCCAACATCCGGGGTCGAAAATCGTCCGACTGAGCTCACGACGAAGTCCGGAATCAGGTAGCGTCTTAGCCTACGGCACTTTTATTCCCTAGTAAAGTCGGACCCTGGTGTTTCGATGATGGGGTCCCTTTGGCAAACAGAAGGGCAATCAAGGAGCCGATTTCATACCCCCCGAGTACCCATTACGTCGTTACGTTAGGGGTCGTTTCACCTCATTTCCCTTTGACCGCACGATAGGCTGCCTCGATATTATTCGGGAACCGCTCCTTGTGGCCCCAGTCGTCGTACTCGGGCATCTTGAGTTCTTGTTTGATCTGGTCGAGAGACTTGCCCGCGCGCATCAATCTTTCCACTCTTTCCAATAGTAACGTGTAAAATCGTTCGGTGTCGTCGAAGATTGTTGTTGTCCCCGCAGGGCCATGCCCGGTGACCACGACTTCGGGATCCAGGGACTTCATCATTTTCAAGGCGCTCAGAATCGCCGGTATCGAAACGAACGGCCGCAGGTTGTTGTAACTCTTCACGAGAGCGGCCCCAGCGGAAAAAAGGACACGCTCTTCGGGAAGCCAGATGGCCGTGTCCGACTCGCTGTGAACGCCCTTGAGATGCATCAGCTCAAAGGTCCTTTCGCCCACATGAAGGGTCATCTTGTCTTTGTACTCGACGTGCGGGGTGATCAGCCGATAACCCTGGAATGCCTCACGCATTTCTGGAGACTCGGCCGAGAGCTTTTTGGCGCGTTTAGGATTGTAAATCTTTTTCATGGACTCGGCTGCTCCCTGGGCTGCGATGATAACGGCCGGAGGAGAAAAAACAAAATGGCCCGTGGTGTGGTCGTTGTGGGGCTCGGTGTTGATCAGGAACCGAATTGGCTGTGACGTGAGCTGCTTTACCGCCTTCAGGACCGCGTGGGAAGCCAGCGGATTGACACCGCTATCGATCAGCACCACGCCTTCCTGGGTCAGGATGATGCCCACATTGGAAGAAATCGGGTTGGTGGCATACACAAAGATCCCCTCTTTGACTTTCGTGAAATGGGGGCCGAGATCCTGCGCCGGCAATGTTGAGACGAAAATCAAAAAAGAAACGACAAATAGAAAAATAGCTGTCCGTAAAACCTGCTTCATTTTAGACCTCCTTATTTGTGTTCGTTAGGGAACGCAGATCTTGACAGCGCAAGCCTCGTGCCAACCCAGCGATATGCCCGGCCATTTGAAGTAACGTGTTGAACTGAAGGGAGTTTCTTCAAAGTCCAACAGGCTTAGCCCGGTGGGAATTGAGAAGAGGGTGTCTCCTATCGGAGGCGGCTGCGTCTACAAATGAGGGCGGTTGTGATTCCGAGATGAATCGTAAGAGAGTAGAGCGGAGGGCTGGATACGCGAAAGGAAGACGGGAAACTCCTTGGAAGGGTGGCTCAGTCGATCTTGAGGGCCCTGATCAACTTCAAGAGATAACTCCTTTGAATTCCCAGGAGCTTGGCTGCGGCGGCGCGATTCCCCCGGGTCCGAGCGAGAGCTTTCAGGACCGCTTCTCGTTTGGTGGCGTCCATGGCTCCGCGATACGTGATGGTATCGGGGCGCGTTCTCGCCTCGGCGGCGATGATTCGCGGGGGAAGATCATGGAGTGTGACCCTGGGTCCCTGGCCCAGCACAATGGCTCGCTCCATCACGTTGGCCAGCTCGCGCACGTTTCCCGGCCACTCATAGGCGAGGAGCTTTTTCTGAGCGTCCTCGGTGACCTCGGTGAAAGGCTTCTTTGTCTCCGAGGAAAACCGTTGCAGGAAAAAATCGACCAGCTCAGGGATATCTTCCCTCCGTTCGCGAAGCGGTGGAAGGATAATGGGCACGACCTGAAGACGATGATAGAGATCCTCGCGGAAGCGCCCCGTCTTGACGGCCTCTTCAAGGTCACGATTGGTGGCGGCGATGATTCTCACGTCCACGCGGAGCGGTTTGAGACCGCCGACCCGCTCGAACTCCCGCTCCTGGAGGAACCGGAGGAGCTTGGTCTGGATCTCGGGCGAGATGTCTCCGACCTCATCGAGGAGGACCGTTCCGCCATCGGCCAGCTCGAGCTTGCCCTTTTTGAGCTGATGGGCCCCCGTAAAGGCCCCGCGCTCGTGGCCGAAGAGGTCGCTCTCCAGCAGTTCTTTGGAGAGCCCTACGCAGTTGATGGCGATGAAGGGCTCCGCGCTCCTATCGCTCCAGCGGTGGATGGCACGGGCAAAGAGCTCTTTGCCGGTGCCGCTTTCGCCCAGGAGCAACACGGTGGCTTTGCTGGCCGCGGCCTTCTTGGCCAAATCGACCGCCTGGTTCATGCCGGCGCTTTTCCCCACGACCAGCCGATGGCGGTCGCCGGTCTCTTCCGAGAGAACCGCAACCTCTCTTTTCAGCCGTTCCTCGCGGGCATAGACCTCGCGCGCCATGGCTTGAAACACACGCGCCAACCGCCCCAGCTCGTCGGTTCTCCTGGCGACCTCCTTGAGGCTCTCCGTCTCGAACGCTCCACTCTCCACCGCCGCCGCCGCGGTGGTCACGCGGGCTACATCCTGCAGATAGGAAATTTCCTGGTCGCGTAGCCTCTTTTTCTCGAGGCAGGCGCCGATCCTCGCTCTCAGCAATACCGCGTTAAACGGCTTGGTCAAATAGTCCTCGGCTCCCATCGCAATGCACTTTACGGCGCTCTCAATATCGTCCAGCGCCGAGAGCGCGATGACCGGAATGTCGCGCGTGCTCTGGTGAGACTTCAGATGTTTGAGCACCTGGTAGCCGTCCATCTCCGGCATCAGGATGTCGAGGAGCACCAGGTCAAAGGCGTCTCTTTCGATCATCTCCAACGCCTGGCGCCCGTTTCCGGCAACCGCGACTTTATGACCCTCCGCCTCGAGACGACCGGTGAGTATTTTCCGGTTCGTCTCGTCATCGTCAACGACAAGCAAACAGCTCTGTAGTTTCCCGGGCATGAAGTGCCCCCTCTCGGTGACGCTAGACCTATGTCATCCGCCCATCATGTGTCAATCCCGTATAGCTGATTTTCACGTCCGGTGCAGGCGACCCCAATGATCGGGCTGGAGCTCTCTCAGTTCAGGGGAAGGCGTACGGCTTTCATAAGCGACCCCTTACCTTGACCCATGCCCCATACCCTTCATCATTGACTCAGCTGCATGTCTCGTGCATTGATTCCTATCGGGGTGAGAAGAACATGAGCCAATCGACAGGCTGGCCGACCGCCGACATCCTGACCACCGTGCGCCGCTACTGGGGGTACTCTGGGCTGCGCCCGCTCCAGGAGCAAGCGATTCAAGCGAGCCTCGAGGGGCGCGACTCTCTCGTCGTCATGCCGACGGGAGGCGGCAAGTCGTTGTGCTACCAGGTCCCCGCCGTGCTGGCAGAGCGCACAGACATCGTGGTCTCGCCCCTCATTTCCTTAATGAAGGATCAGGTCGACGGCCTACGCGAATGCGGTTACCCGGCGGCGGCCCTATACAGCGGCATGCCGCTCGATCAAGTCCGCAAGACGGAAGCCGAAATTGCCGCGGGCCGCTACCGGCTGGTGTTCGTGGCGCCGGAGCGCGTGCTCGCGCCGCGCTTCCTGCAGCTCATCGATGGGCTTGAGGTGCGAGCATTCGCCATCGATGAAGCCCACTGCATCAGCCACTGGGGCCATGATTTCCGGCCCGAATACCGCCGGCTCGCAGAACTCAAGACCCGCTTTCCCCGGGCCGGCGTCCATACCTACACGGCGACGGCCACGGAGCGCGTGCGCGCCGACATTGTCGAACAGTTAGGATTGCACAACCCGGCGGTGCTCGTCGGCACGTTCGACCGTCCCAATCTGGTGTACCGGATCCTGCCTCGGGTCGACGCGCGGTCTCAGGTGCTCGAGGTGCTGCGGCGCCACCCCGGCGAGGCGGCCATCGTCTACTGCATCAGCCGCAGGGACACCGAAGCATTGGCCGACGCCCTCAAGGCCAACGGGCTCGATGCCGCCTACTACCACGCCGGCATGGAGGCGGACGAACGCCGCAGGACACAGGACGCGTTTGCCGCGGAAGAGGTCGACGTCGTGGTCGCGACGGTGGCATTCGGCATGGGGATCGACCGCAGCGACGTCCGCTGCGTCGTCCATGCCGCCATGCCCAAATCCATCGAGCACTACCAGCAGGAAACGGGCCGCGCCGGGCGTGATGGGCTGGAAGCAGAGTGCGTGCTGCTGTACTCGGCCGCGGATGTCATCCGCTGGGAATCGTTGATCGAGAAGAGCGCCGCCGAATCCAGCTCCGTTGCAGAGATCCTCACCGCGTCCCGCGAGCTGCTCGAACACATGCGCCGATTGTGCACCGGCCTGCATTGCCGCCACCGCGGGTTGTCCGAATATTTCGGGCAGGAATACTCCAAGGCCGACTGCGAGGCCTGCGACGTCTGCCTCAACGAGGTCGACGGCGTCGTCGATGCTACCGCCACGGCGCAGAAGATCTTGTCGTGCGTGGTCCGCGCGGGCGAGCGCTTTGGGGTCGAGCATATCGTGGACGTGCTGGTGGGCGCCGACACCGAACGCGTGCGACGCTGGCGCCACGATCAGCTCACCACCTACGGCTTGATGAAGGGCGCAAATCGCAAGGCGCTTACCAATATGCTCTACCAGCTCCTGGATGACCGCTTGCTCGACCGTACCGCCGATGAGCGCCCGGTTCTGCGTCTCAACGATGCGTCGTGGGCCGTGCTGCGCGGGAAACGCGCCGTTCGACTCCTGCAGCCAAAGACTCGGGTCCGTAAAACCCGTTTCCACCAGGAGTCTTGGGAGGGAGTCGACCGTGGTTTGTTCGAGAGCCTTCGGACCTTACGGCGGGAAATCGCCAACGAGCGGGGCGTGCCCGCCTATGTCTTGTTCAATGACGCCACGCTGCGCGACATGGCGCGGGTCCGGCCGGGCTCGGCGGGTGCCCTTCTCGAAATTCGCGGCGTCGGGGAACGCAAGCTCGCCGACTTCGGGAAGCGCTTCCTCGAACTGATCGCGACTCACTGCCGTGCCAACAGCCTGGCGCTGGACGCGCCCATCGACGGCGACCTCACCGGGAACGCGACCCCGTCGTTCCACCGTTCCAATTGACTCACGACCCAGAGTGTAAAGGGGTCGGCGAAACGGCTATCCACACGACCCCGGCGGCCGTCCTCTGCGCCGTCAACAACGCTCTGGAGCCTCTCGGGGTGCGCGTCACCGAGGCCCTCCTCTCGCCCTTGAGGCTCTGGAACGCCATTCACGGCCGCGCAAAGGCTTAAGCAAAACCTTAGCCTTTTGCCGTGCCTTAGCCTCATCATTCAGTGAGCCAGCCGCTGTAAGATTCCCGCCACGTCCCCCGGGTGCCGCGATACGGCCCCAGCCCATTTTCCAAATTCACCGTGCTCATTTACCGCCTTTACCCACCCATCCAGGGACGCCCGCTTGGTCTTATCCTGATCGCCTTCCTGCCCCTTGGTTTCCAGCACGAGCATCGTCCCGTTTTTCAATCGGACGACAAAATCAGGCCGGTACTTGTGAACCACGCCCTGGTAGATATAGAGCACTTCAAACCCGAGGTGATCGTTCTTCACCCACGCCGCAACGTTTGCGTTCCGGTCCAGTTCAAAGGCTTCCGCAGCCTCCCACGTGCTGTCATATACGCAGAAATTGATGTGGGATCTCTCGGTAAACTCGCATGGTTTTCCGGTGAACCAGGTCCTCATGTCGCCCGTGGAGAGAGTAGGCTTATCGCCGAGATCTTCGTCACATCAGGCTTCCCGTCTATGATCGGAGCCATCTGCACCAGCGTCGGGGTTTCATAGGCATTGCGAAGCAGAAAAGGAACCTCTTTGATGCCTTTGCTTACCCTCTAACGGCTTGACTTCGACGACTCTCCTGCCCTATTTTACGCCGAAATAACTTCGCTTGGGTCCTTAGATCCGGTTACATCATTGATTTCCTACCATCGCCCGGACCAGGTCCCTCCAGCCGGGCGTTTTTGGCGGCGAGCGAGATTTAAAATCAAAAGACCTGGGCCTCAAATCCTTACGGTAAAGGAGTAGATGTCAGGTGGCAAGCCTAGTTCCGTCCGAGCGGATTGAGAACTTAATCTTTCTCCTTCGAGGCCATAGAGTGATGCTGGATGCTGATCTGGCAGAGCTTTACGGAGTTGAAACAAAAGCCCTCAACAGAGCTTTCGTGCGCAACCGGGAACGGTTTCCCGAGGATTTTGTGTTTCAATTGACCGAGAACGAGTTTGAAGACTTGAGGCGCCAAATTGGCACCTCAAGATGGGGTGGACGGCGTTATCTTCCTTACGCTTTTACCGAGCAAGGAGTCGCAATGCTCTCCGGAGTCCTCCACAGTAAACGTGCCATTCAAGTCAACGTCGAGATCATGCGAACCTTTGTTCGTTTGCGCCAATTACTTGCCTCCAATGCTCAGTTGGCTCGCAAACTGGAGACACTGGAGAAAAAGTACGATGCCCAGTTCAAGGGGGTCTTTGACGCAATTCGGCAGCTCATGACCCCGCCGGAGCCAGGGAAGCGTAAGATTGGCTTTATCGTCAAAGAACGGGCCGCAAACTACCGAAGGTTAGAAATCAGTCGGAGGCATTAAGTGTCTCGATCAGCAACGGGAATGGTGGGGTCAAGAAAGATTGTTTAAATTGTCGTGCTCGCCCCACCTCCCGGTTGTACCTGGCGGAGCTTGTCCAGCAAGGCCGGCGGGACGACGTTGAATTCGCCGTAGAAAGTCCCCTTCCCTGCCGGGAGCACGACCTGGAGGCGGCTTTTCACGGTCAAACCGGGAGCGACCACGAAAACGTGCTTGGAGAAGCGGGCGTCCTGCGGATAGGTGGCTTTGTTGATGACCTGCCAGGCGATCAGCATCGCCATGACAACGGTTTTTCCCGAACCCGCGGCCATTTTAGAGCACAGGCGGCTGAACGCTCCCCCGTCGGAAGGAATGTCGATGCCGACCTTGTCCGAAGCCGGGGCCTCCGTGAGCCAGATCAGGGTTTCAATCGCCTCAAGCTGGCAGAAAAAGAGACGGTTCTCTCGCTCTTCGGGATTGTGCCAGTGCTCCAGCAGCCGCTTGGTAATCCCCGTGGCGCCGGGATAACCCGCTTCCCGCCAGGCATCCACCCGCGGGCGGACCTGGTTCACCAGGGGAATCGGGACAAAGATGCCTGGATCGTCAAAGGCTTTCGAGGTCTGGGAGGCTATGACGTAGCCGGCCGGTCTTCTGCCTTCTTTGAGATCGAAGGTCCGCGTCTCCCGGTCATAGCTCCAGTATTGCCGGGGCTCCTCGTAGGGTGAGTTGATGATCAGGTGGTCTATGGTGGCCTTGCCCATCCAGTTTAACTCGCAATCTCGATGATTCTGAGACTCTCGATCCCCCGATCATCCACGATCTTTATGGCCGCGCGCTTATGCTTTCCGGGCTCGAACGGAAGAGAGGCCGTCCCCCGGTAGGCCTCGATCAGCTCTTCGTCGATTTCCGCCTTCAGGTTTCTGGCCAGCCTAGCCCAACCCTCAATCTCGCCGGCCATAGGAAAGAAAACCTGCGTTGGAAAAAGTCTTC